>JGI24023J19991_10000538_pt1 | contig 29213 bp, 28 predicted proteins | sample Cruoilmetagenom1_FD_19991 | JGI IMG/M metagenome (IMG submission 19991) | reverse complement strand
TCCGAATATTTTTAAGAGGCTTATTACGATATGTAAATATATGAGAGTATGGGCGGGGGGGGACTTGAACCCCCACGGACGTGAGTCCAACGGCTTTTGAGGCCGTCGTGTCTGCCAATTTCACCACCCGCCCTCAGATTTTATAAGAAAAATTCCGAGTAGGGCATATATTATTCTATGAAATATTCAAAGAATCAAGCACATATACATGTGCTATTTTCTAATAGCCTTTATTAAGTCTCTGAGAGAGCCGTAAGCTGTTGACAACATTAGGTCTTCATGTATTCTAGCACCTTTGTTTAATATTAAAAATGCTTGCGAAAAGCGGAGGAATTTAAGAAATGATCGTTGTAATGAAAAGTGGAGCAGACCCTGAAGAGATTGAAAAAGCAAAAGCCACCATGGTTGAGCTTGGATATCAGCCACACCCTATTGAAGGTTTATTGAGAACCGTAATTGGAGCTGTAGGTGATGAGAGGGGAAAACCTGAAGATGTTGAAGCTTTAAGCATACTAAATGGTGTTGAAAAGGTTATACCGATCCTCCCAGCGCATAAACTCGCAAGTAGAGAATTCAAACAGGAAGATACTAAAGTCAACGTAAAGGGTGCCATTGTTGGCGGCAACAAAATCCCGGTTATTGCAGGGCCTTGCTCAGTAGAAAGCGAAGAGCAGTTAATGGAAGTTGCCCATGCAATTAAAAAAGCCGGAGCTTCAATGTTAAGAGGCGGCGCTTATAAGCCAAGATCTTCCCCTTATACTTTCCAGGGTATGGGAATTGAAGGATTAAAATTACTAGCCCAGGCGAGAGAGGAAACCGGTCTTCCGATTGTGACTGAAATACTCGACCCCCATGATCTTGACGCTGTTGTTGAGTATGCTGATGTACTACAAATCGGAGCTAGAAACTCACAGAACTACGCACTTTTAAAACAGGTCGGAAAATCAAAAATGCCAGTTCTTTTAAAAAGAGGCATGTCTACAACAATAAAAGAGTTCTTAATGAGCGCTGAGTATATACTTTCCGAAGGAAACGAGGATGTAATGCTCTGCGAAAGGGGTATCAGAACTTTTGAAACAGCCACAAGAAACACATTTGATTTAAACGCAATTCCAGTATTAAAAGAAAGAACGCATCTACCTATAGTGGCTGACCCGAGCCATGGAACCGGCTACTGGCAGTACGTAACACCTATGGCGCTTGCTGCAATTGCTGCGGGTGCAGATGGAATTATTATTGAGGTTCACAATAATCCGGAAGTAGCTCTTAGTGACGGTGGGCAATCTCTCAAACCTAAGAAATTTGCTGACCTCATGCAAAGAGCTTCCTTAGTTGCTAAGGCTGTAGGAAAGGAAGTTTAAGACTTCTTAATAACTCTTCTGCCACTCACTTCTATTTGACCACTCGATACTAGTTCAATAGCTTTGGGATAGATCTGATGCTCTACTTTATGGATTTTTTCCAGCAGAGACTCCTCTGTGTCCCTATCTTCTATCTCAACTATCGATTGCAAAATTATAGGCCCAGTATCAACTCCTTCATCTACAAAGTGAACTGTGACACCCGTATATTTGACACCGTATTCAAGCGCTTCTTTTCCTGAATTAATTCCTGGAAATGAGGGCAATAGAGCTGGATGAATATTTATAATCTTACCTTTATAAACTCTCACAAAAACTGGAGATAAGATTCTCATATAACCCGCTAGGATAATCAGATCGAGATTATACGGCTCTAAGACTTTAATTATATCACTGTCGTATTTCTCTCTACTCTCATACCTTTTATGATCTATGACCTCGACAGGAATATTATGCGCGTTAGCGCGTTCTAGCGCATAAGCATCGGATTTGTTGCTAAAAACTACTGCTATTTCAATAGTCTGTATCTGGGCGTCAATTATTGCCTGAAGATTTGTACCACTTCCCGATGCAAATACTGCAACCTGCATTTTATTCACAGACAGAACCTCTTAAGAAGTATTATTTAGAGAACAGAATACTACATAAGTTATAATACAAAACAACCGATATATGTTTGATTTTAGTAGATGGAAAGGGACTTCCAAAAAGGATAAAAAAAAAGAATTAAGGCAGCTACCTACTTTCCCACTCCCGTACAAGAGCAGTATCATCGGCCTTGAAGAGCTTAACTTCTGGGTTCGGTATGGGACCAGGTGTTGCCTCTTCAGTATAGCCACCCAAATTCGAAATTAAATTTACATTTAGTATGATAGGTTGTCAATACTTTATTTGAATTTATTCTATAAAAATGATTTAATTTGTCCTAATGGAAGAACTCATCCAAAATTTTATAAATTCCCTAAACAGAAGACCGACCACAAAGGACACATACCGCAAAGCATTAATGGAATATTCCAAGTGGCTTGGTAACACATCACCAATAGGCCTAACACATAATGATATACAGCGTTATAAAGACTACTTAACCTCTAAGAATTTATCCACTAGCTCTATTTCGGCTTATCTAACCGCTGTAAGAAGATTCTACGACTATCTAGAGGATCTTGGCAACATTCGTGAGAATCCTGCGAAAAAAGTTAAAGGCGGAGCAAGGCCGAAAAGACATTCAACCAAGCCAATTAGTCGTGCTGACGTTAAAAAACTTTTTGAATCAATTGATACATCCTCGTATTTGGGACTCCGTGATTCGGTAATTTTAAATCTAATGGTCAGATGCGGGCTGAGTGAAATTGAAATCGTGAGAGCAAATGTTGGAGACATAAAAACCAAAAATAGCCAGAAGGTCATTTTTGTTCAAGGCAAAAATAAAGACAAGAAAGACGAGTATGTAAAAATGCCAACTTCAATCATAAAGGAACTCGAGAAGTATTTGGTTCAAAGGGGAGATTCGGACGAGAGTGAGCCGCTTTTTTGGGGTGTCGGAAATAGGGCGATAAAGGGCAGGATATCTACCAGAGCTATTAGGGCTCGGGTAAGCCACTATTTTGAGAATCTAGGATTAAAAAGAAAGGGCATAACACCATATAGTCTTCGACATACAGCTGCAATTCTGGCAATTGAATCAGGAGCAACGGTATCGGATGTAATGCAGATGCTGAGGGTAAAAACCGTTAGTACTGCTCTTGTATATTTTGAAGAAGCGGAAGAATTGAAAAAAAGTAAAAACATCGAACTTAGAACATAACTTGGGAATAATGAAAGTTAAATCATAAGCAGGTATGCGCTATGTTTTTTCTACATAGCTTTTAATTGGATAAACTCTTGCAGCGCGTTTTAATTTCTTAATAGCTTTAACTTCAATTTGTCTAATTCTCTCACGTGTTACCTGGAATTGATGACCAACTTCTTCCAGGGTGTGTTCTTTTTCTTCATCTATACCAAATCTTAATCTAACTATACTTTCCTCTCTGGTATTTAAAACTGAAGACAATGCGTTATTTATTATTTCTTTAAGCTCGTTCATTTCAAGAATGTTTACAGGTGAACTCGTACTTGGGTCTTCTATCAAATCTACTAGTTTACTATCTTCTTCGTCCCCTATAGGCGTTTCTAAGGAAATAGGATCTTTAGATATTTTTAACACCTTAGCTACCTTGTCAGTAGACATCCCAACTCTGATAGCTATTTCGTCAGGGGCAGGCTCACGTCCCAATTCCTGGACCAAAAGTCTAGACGTTCTAATAATACGATTAATAGTTTCCGTCATATGAACTGGGATCCTGATTATCCTAGATTGATCTGCTAAAGATCTAGTAATGGCTTGTCTTATCCACCAGGTCGCGTACGTTGAGAATTTATAACCTCTGGTGTATTCAAATTTTTCTACCGCTCTCATAAGCCCCACATTGCCTTCTTGAATTAGGTCCAGAAATGGGAGCCCTCGATTTATGTATCTTCTAGCTATACTTACCACTAGGCGTAGATTGGATTCAATCAGCTTCTTTCTAGCCACTGAACTTATATGTTCTCCAAATTCTATCCTACCGACACATTTTTTAAGCCTTCGCGTATTATCCTCAGCCTCATTTAACAATTCTTCAATTTCTTCAGAATACTCTTTTTTAGATTTGGCATTTAATCTTGAGGCTTTCTTTTGGGAACCGTCTAATTCACTCTTTATCTTTTCAAGTCTATTTATATATCCCCTAGCTACAGAAAGGATCCTTTCCATCTGAATTCCGTTTAAGTTTATTTCTTCTAAATATGAAACCATCATATCATTGTTTTTCTTAACTATTTCTAAAATGGCTTTTTGTTTCTTTTTTGAAGCCGTATTTATTTCTTCAGCTAACTGTTCATTATTCTTAAATAGCCTAGTAATTTCTTGTATTAAATTTCCAATTCCGGTATGTGTTTCTTCGATTAAGTTATCTGCTTCATCTAAAGAATTAGTTACATCTCTTATATCCAGATCACCCTTTTGAAGCTCCTCGCCTATTCCACATACTTCATTTAACATCAAAGAAGAACTAAGGATTGTCTTTGCGATAATCCTTTTTCCTGTCTCAATTTTTTTGGCAATTCGTATTTCCTCTTCTCTCGAGAGGAGGGCATGATCCGCTATCTCATGAAGATAGAATCTAATTAAATCATACTCATTGGCATTTTCTTTATTATTTTTTAGACCAAACTCATATTTTGGGGTACTTGAACTATTTTCTTCTTTATTGTTATCTTCAACGTTATCAGAATCGTCCTGATATTCATTTCTTCCTAACTCAGATTCATTGTTTGGCTTGGGGCTGGAAAGATTGGCATCCTCTTTTGCTATATCGACCCTTATCGCGTCCTTTTTCTCATTACTCATAAGGCTCTTCCTTCCTCCCGTTGTTTTTCCTTCTTTAAATTGCTGTATTCTTCTAGAAGCTTTGTTTGAAGTTGGATATCTTTATGCTTGATAGCTTCATCAATTTCAATTCTGAGGGCTTTTAATTTTTCATCTAATTTAGAAAGCTTTAATTTGTCGACGCATGCCTGAACAATTTTACTTGCCGTATCCATATCAGAAACACCGGAAGAAGATAGTAACGCTTCTGAAATCATTTCGTGAGCCTCTTTACCATCAAAATGTAGAAGTAATGAAGAAGGGTCTGATATTTCTTCTTCAATGATTACTTCTAGGATAGACATACTTCCATTGTCGGACATTAAGTCTCTCCAATTCTCCTTATTTAATTGTACACGAAGATCAGGGAATTTTACCAGAGCAGTTAATAGTAACTTCTCTGTGCTTGAGTATTTCTGCTTAGTTTTGGTTCCCCCAGTTTTACTCTGAGATCTTCCATGTCTGACTAAAGCGTAAATCTCGCTTTCCTGTATGCCCAGCAATTGAGCTGTCTTTTTTATACGGAGACTTCTCTCCACAGGATCTTTCACTTTTTCCAATAATTCTGCTATATCTTGCCCTAGTTGCTTGGGAGTAAGCATTCCTTTTCTCTGACGATCAATTGTCATATCTATCCAAAATTCAACCCAACTAATTGGATTTTCAATCAGTTCATAGAATTTATCCAAACCCTCTTCTGTTATATACGAATCAGGATCTTTTGCGCTAGGCAGTGGAACTACATAAGGCAATAAACCTTCCTCTAGTAGCACATCGAGCGATTTCTTAGCAGCTTTTCTTCCAGACTCATCACTGTCAAATAAAACAACGACATTATCGGTATAACGTCTGAGTATGCTCACGTGCTCACGAGTTAAAGATGTTCCTAATGTGGCAACAACATTTCTAATACCTGATGAATAAAGAGAGAGAAAATCAGTATAACCCTCAACTAATATAGCGCGGCCCTCTCTTCTAATATGATCCTTAGACTTGTTTATTCCGTAGAAACTCTTTCTTTTTTGATAGATATCAGATTCTGGGGAATTTATATACTTAGGCTCATCTTCTTCATCTATCCTTCTACCCCCAAAACCTATGACTTTCCCATCAACATTACAAATTGGGAACATCAATCTGTTTCGGAATCGATCATAATACCCATCTGTATTTTTTCTTTTAACTATTAACCCTACTTTTTCAGCAGTGATGAGCGGAATTTTGTTTTTGGTTAGGAATTTGACCAGGTTATCCCAGCCTTCAGGAGCAAAACCAAAGATAAATTCTTTGGCTGTTTCGGAAGAGATTTTTCTATTTTCCACATATTCTCTGCCACTCTTTCCTTTATTACTTTCTTGAAGAATATTTCTGTAATACTTGGCTGCTACCGCATTAATTTTATACAACACACTATTTGGTGATTTTCTAGGAACTGATTCAGGCTGTTCTTCAATCGTGACGCCGGCTTTTTTAGCAAGTTCAGATAAAGTTTCAGGAAAAGAAAGATTGTTATACCGCATATAAAAACCAAATATATCGCCCCCTGCTCCACAGCTGAAGCAATGGAACAATCCTTTCTCTTCATCTACATGCATAGAGGGATTAGTGTCGTCATGAAATGGGCAAAGTCCTACATAACCCTTTCCTGTTTTCTTAACAGATGTGTAACTCTCAACGAGGTTAATAATACTCAACCTCCCTTTTATTTCATTAACAAGAGTCTCATTGTTAAACTTTGACATCTAAGGTTGAACAGAACAAAAAGTATATTACAGGACACTCAAAGGAATGATCAATAGAACTAAGATTTTGGAATAGCAAATTCAAATGTTGTGTCCCCCAACCGGATTTACTATATATTAATTCGAGAAACTAGTTCCTTCTGGTACGTTTCACAACACGTTTTTTAGCAGCAAAAAGCTTTTTTTTCTTCTTTTCACTAGGTTTTTCATAGTGCTCTCTTCTTCTGACTTCAGAAAGAACACCGCCCTTTTCAACTTGTTTTTTAAATCTTTTTAGAGCACTGTCGATGCTCTCGTTATTTCCTACCACAATTCCTGGCATAAATTAAACTCCCCTAAAAATTTCACTCACACAGCTAGAAAAAGCTAATGGATTAACAATAAGTTGTCAAGTCCTCTAAGTTTATAATATATTTAGACTACTAGACCTTTGGTTTAGGTGGAAACACGCCAACATTCTTTCTGTTTTCTAGAATCCTCTTTTCTTCCGCTTCTGGATCAACTTTATCAGGACTCCATTCCTCTTCCTGACGCTGTTCCTCAAATCTCTTGATCCATGAATCTCTTCTCTTTCTAGTATCATCAACTAAACCCATTTAACTTTCTCCTTAATTAATTGAGAGGAATCTGTGATTGCTAATTTCTCCCAAGCTTATTATCAGCATTTATAATATTTGATATAGAAACAACTTCAACTTCCTTATTTATCTGGGGCATCATTTCACTAAGAGCTTTAACGGTCCCGGGATAAGGATGACATATCCCTACTGCGTAACCTCTCTTCTTTGAAATTTCTATGAGTTTTTTAAGCTGGCTTTTCACATACTGAGAATCTTTAGAAGAATTATCAAGAAATACATCCCTCTGAGCTGTTCTCATTCCTAATCTCATTGCAGTCTCATATCCCTTGCTTTGACTCGATGTCTTACTATCGACAAACAGCAAACCCTTTTTCTTAAGATCTTTAAGTATAAGTTCTGTTAGTTCGCCATTCTCCATAAATTTAGACCCCATATGGTTATTCACGCCTTTAACATGGGGAACTGAAGTCAAGCTATTATTTAGCTTTGTTAGAATTGTATTCTTAGGTAAACCCACTAATAAGACATTATCCCCGGCATCTGAGCCGGTATATCCTGAGGATTCTTTGGGCTCCATTGGCATATGCAAAATTACATCCCATCCTTTCTTGTCTGCGTTTTCAGCTGCATAACTTGAGTATGGAAGATATGGAAGAATAGCAAAAGTAATTGGTGCAGGTATCTTAAGCAGCTGGTCAATAGGTTTTTTATTCATACCAAGATCATCAACAATAATCACTATTTTTGACTTAGGATAATTGTTACTCACGGCTTGCTTTTTATCTGATGAAACTAGTGACTTATCTTTACTTTTATTGTTTTCGGTTGTTTTAATTTCTTCTTGATCCGGAACTTTAGCTACTTTCTCGGTTTTGGCTTTTTTAGGCTTAGTTTGAATTGCTCTTTGTTTATTAAAGTCAAACTGTATCTTATGAGTAGTAATATTATTTATATTTATTAATGCAGTAAGTGTATTTTTTCCGCTTTTGAATTTGTACTCCACTGGGTATCTTTTAATTATAGACTTCTCAAGGATCTTTTTAACCTTTTCAGGAGTTACCCCCTTTTCAGGAGATATTCTTATATCTTTATATTCCCAAGTCAGATTTTTTTCTTCTTTATTAAAAACCTTTTTTGACTCAATATTCTTAGACGATATCCCAGCATCAAAAAAGGCTCCTGTAATACTAAGGTCGATATCTTTTATAAGATTATCTATTTCAGTAGCAGATAATACTTTTCCGGAATAATCAGAAGATGTGTTTTGCTTTAAGTAATTGAGCCCATACAAAGCAAAAAAAAGTAGCGCTATGAATCCTATGGTGAGAAGGACTATTCTCGAAACCCGCGCGCTTTTCTTCCTTCTTGTTGGACGTCTTGTTCTTTTAGTTGTTCTAGGCTTTGTTGGCAAAAGAGAGGCTCTCCTTAGCCCTTGGGAACAGCAGTTTTAGTCCCTGAACTCTTTAGAATTTCAACTGCTGTATCTAATTGTCTATCTTTGGAGTTGTCATTTTCTACAATCACATCCGGAGTAACACCGATTTCGCTGATCGATCTACCGCTGGGGGCATAAAATTTGGCTGTTGTTAATTTTAAACCTGATCCGTCTTCCAATCTAATAATAGTTTGAACAGATCCCTTACCAAATGTATTTGTGCCTAAAATAGTTGCTCTTTTATTATCCTGAAGCGCTTCTGCAACTACCTCTGAAGCGCTGGCGCTGCCGTCATTTACTATTACCACTATGGGATAGTCTTGGAATTCTCCATTCTTAGTTGCGTAGTATTCTCTAGCTTGACCCTCTGTACGGCCTCTAACACTGACTATCATCCCCTGATCTATAAACTCGTCAACTATTTCTATAGCTTCTCCCAATAGTCCGCCCGGATTATTTCTTAAATCTAAAACCACACCTCTTAATTTCTTTCCCTTTAGCGCTTCAAGCGCAGATAATGCAGTTCTTAATTCTTGTGAAGAATCTTCTTGAAATTGTGACAACTTAATATATCCAATTTGATTATCAAGAAGCTTATACCTAACACTCTTAACAGTTATCTTATCTCTGACAAGCGTAATTTTCATAGGTTGAGAATTACCTTCTCTTTCTATAGTAATATTAACAGAGCTGCCCTTGGGTCCCCTGAGTAGATTGACAGCTTCTTGGACAACCATACCCTTGGCAGATTTTCCTTCAATTTCTATTATTAGGTCCTTAGGCTTTATTCCTGCTTTTTCTGCAGGACCGCCTTCAATTGGCGTTATGACCTTCAGATAACCATTTTCAGAGGTAACTTCCATCCCCACCCCTCCAAACTCACCGGAGGTGCCTATTTCGAGATCGCGATAACGTTCAGGACTCAAATAAGCGGAATAGGGATCAAGGCTTCGAAGCATTCCCTCTATTGCTTTGTTGGTAAGCTCTTCACCATCTACGTTCTCAACATAATTGCGCTCTATCAGGTCAAGCACTCTTGTGAAATTGGATAGACCTTTATAAACATCCTCATTATCAGCTTTAGCGCTGGCAATGTTTAATGTGAAAATCAGCAAAATTATTGCAATTAATCTCATGTAATTAACCTCTGTTACAGATTAACTAAACATCCAAGAACTAGCAACTTGGAATTTCAAATAAGAGAATAAATCCAGGCAATTGCACAAGAATAATTAATTTCAATCAGATGGAAATGTTTCAATAAAATGCTAGAGCAAAAAGCATTAAGTATTTTTTGTACTAATAACAAAGAATGGTATATTCTATTTTTAAGGGGGAAAATATGCTAAATATGTTCTTCACCGTCATTTCTAAGTTTGTCGGAAGTTATGGCACAGTTGTAATGGACGTTTCGAAAGAATGGTTCATTTTATATAGGATACTCTTTATACCACTATCATTGTTCATCTATTGTCTGGCTTTTTTGGTAGTGTTGTCTGTTTTATTGATTGTAATATTTATAGCCTCTCCTATTTCTTTTATATCAAAAGCGGCGTTCAAATAATATTATATCCTAATATATGTTTCCAGGATTCCGAACCTTTTTTAAAAAACTTGAAATGTTATAATTACTGAGCTTATGAAAGGGAAACTTGAATCTCTTGTAGACAAGAACAACCTTCCTGCGCATATTGTAATAATAATGGACGGCAACGGCAGGTGGGCAAAGAAAAAGAATCTAGACCGTATAAGCGGCCATAGGGAAGGGATGAAGTCCGTAAGAGCTGTCGTAAAAGGCGCAAAAGAGCTAGGTGTAAGACACATCACTTTATACGCTTTTTCAGCACAAAACTGGAAAAGACCAAAAGTAGAAGTTGATGCTTTAATGGAGCTCTTAAAACACTATTTGCTTAACGAGAGTGACAAACTTATTGAAAACGGGATCAGTCTTAACGCTATAGGAAGACTCTGGGAGCTTCCTAGAGATGTATACGAAGTACTTACTCAGAGCATTAATAAAACCAAAAATTGTAATGAACTAACTTTAACACTCGCTCTTAGCTACGGTGGTAGAGAAGAAATCATAGATGGGATTAAAGAAATGATATTCAAAGGAAACATATCCCCAGAGGATATAAATCAACATAATTTTTCACAATTTCTGTACACAAGCGATCTGCCTGAGCCGGATCTTCTTATAAGAACCAGCGGAGAAATGAGGTTATCTAACTTTATGCTCTGGCAACTCGCCTATACTGAAATATATGTTACTAAAACACTCTGGCCGGACTTCAGAAAACAGCACTTAATTAATGCGGTTTTAAATTATCAGAAACGAGAAAGGAGATTTGGACTCACAGGGGAGCAAGTTAAAAAAAGGGAAGTGATTTGAAAAAGATTTCCATACTCGGCTCTACAGGCTCAATCGGAAGACAAACTCTAGACGTTATCTCGCAACACCCAGACAAATTCAGCGTCGTTGCGCTTGCTGCGGGAAAGAATATCGACTTACTTAAAGAACAGATTTCAAAGTTCAGACCTCTTGCAGTTTGTGTAGAAGATGAGGAATCTGCCTCTGCGCTTGCCTCTCAAATTGCGCCGTCTCAAACTCAGATACTCTATGGTCAACAAGGTGCAGAGACAATAGCAGAAATGGATGAAGCCAATTTGGTTGTCTCGGCAATGGTTGGAGCTTCAGGGCTACGCCCCACTTTAGCTGCTGCAAAATCAGGAAAAGACATTGCTCTGGCAAATAAAGAATCTCTTGTTATAGCAGGCGAAGTTCTAACAAACGAAGTGGAAAAGAGCGGCGGCACGTTACTACCAATTGACAGCGAACATAGCGCACTGTTCCAGGCGCTTGAGTGCGGCGAAAGACACCACGTCAAGAGATTAATCCTAACCGCTTCCGGTGGACCGTTCCTAAATACACCCAAGGATGAATTAGAAGACGTGAGTGTTGAAGTTGCACTAAATCATCCCACATGGAAAATGGGGAAGAAAATCACAATAGATTCAGCTACCCTTATGAATAAAGGATTTGAAGTAATTGAAGCTAAATGGCTTTTTGGGTTCGATCCACAGGAGATATCAGTCTGGATACATCCCCAAAGCATAGTTCACTCCATGGTAGAATATATAGATGGTTCAGTCATATCACAGATGGGTAAACCTGATATGAGAATACCGATTGCCTTTGCAATTTCCTACCCGGATAGGATTTCTTTGAACTGCCAAACAGTCGCGCCTGAGAGTTTCGGGAACCTTAGCTTTCAAAATGTAGACTTCGAGCAGTTCCCCTCTCTTTCTCTAGCTTTTGACGCTTTGAGAGAAGGTGGTACAATGCCATCTGTTATGAATGGGGCAAATGAGGCGGCAGTTTCAGCATTTTTATCTGGGCATATGAAATTTACAGGTATAGTTAGTACAGTTAAAAAAGTAATGGAACTTCATAAAACACAAACCGCAAATACACTTGACGCAGTACTACAAAGCGATCTCTGGGCAAGAAATACTGCACAGTCCTTAATAGGAAATTAGGAGAACAATAAATTATGATAGCATTAATAGCTTTTATATTTGTAATTGGAGTCTTAGTATTTATTCATGAGTTAGGCCACTTTCTCGTCGCCAAATGGAGTGGTGTAAGGGTCGAGAAGTTCTCTCTAGGGTTCGGGAAGAAGTTGTTTGGATTCACTAGAGGAGAAACCGAGTATCTTATATGCCTACTTCCGCTAGGCGGCTACGTTAAAATGTACGGAGAGGGTGTTGAGGGCAATTTCATAGTTGATAAAGTTGACCCGGGCTCTAATGCAGAAAAAGCAGGTTTTAAATCTGGAGATAGAATTATTAGCATAGATGGGCTAGAGCTTAAATCCTTTGAAAGATGGAAACAGCTTGAAACCACACTAGAAAGTGAGCCGCTTAGAGAATTCGAGTTCGTCATTGAAAGAGACGGGAAGAATATAGACATTACTTCTAAAGCTCAGGATTTAGCAGGAGCTGATAATTATTCTGAAAAAGAGTACCCAAGGGGTTTTTCGAATCAGCCTATTATAAACCGCTTACTAATTGTTGTAGCCGGTCCTTTTATGAATTTCTTACTGCCTTTTGTCTTACTCCCAATAGTTTTTATGATAGGTATTTCCGTGCCTGCATATCTAGAGCGCAGCCCTGAAATAGGCCAAATCGCAGCAGGGTCTCCTGCTGCAGAGGCGGGGTTCAAAGTTGGAGATAAGATTCTAGAAATTGACGGTAGTGAAGTTTCAAACTGGAGAGACGTTAATATTCAACTTCAAACAAATCCTGATGTTCTACTCGATATTAAAGTTGACCGGAACGGTGAAACAGTGTCTATACCTATACAGGCTAAAGCCTCATCGGAGGGTCTAGTGGCGCTGGGTTTTGGAGAACCTGTCCTTGCTAAAGTAGGCGGAGTAATGGACGGAACACCAGCAGATAAAGCGGAGCTTGAAAAAGGGGACAAGATTCTTGAAATAAATGGTCAGACGATTGCAGATTGGAATGAGATGGCCGCAGTAATTCAAAAAAATGCAGATAAGCAGTTAACCATGCTCATTGAACGTGGCGATAGCGTGTTTGATATCCAAATAACTCCGGAAGCGCTTGGAGAGAATGGAGCGGGTGCAATAGGGATACAGGTCTATACAGATGAGATCATAAAAAAATACGGATTTTTCGAAGCTATATATAACGGCGTAAAAGAAGCAGCCAATATGATAATAGAAGTAGTTGTACTTCTATTTGGATTTTTATATAAACTCGTCACCGGGAAAATAGCTCTTGGAACTGCAGGAAAAAGTCTTGCGGGACCAATCCTTATAGCAAAAGTATCAGGCGCAGCGGCAGAGACAGGCTTTGCTCAGCTTCTGCAATTTACATGTTTTATAAGTATTAACTTAGCGGTTATTAACCTCTTTCCTATACCTATGCTTGACGGCGGTCATGTAATGTATCTAACAATTGAAGCGATTAAGAGAAAACCTCTTAGCCAAAGATCTCTTGAAATAAGCCAACGCATAGGACTCACACTGCTTATCTTCATAATGTTTTTTGCAATCTACAACGACATATCCAGGGTTAAGGGAGATATTGTAAATTCACTTAGCAAAGTGGTAGATGTATTTAAGCAATAGGTACTTTTATCGCACTAAATAATTAATGTATGAAACTTTATAAGGACTCCCAGTACAAACCCACCAAATTTTTAGGTAGATGACTAAAGAAATGGCCGAACTGAGTGACAAAGATTTGATACTTGAAGTAAATACCCGGTTCTATCAGGCTCTGGGTACCAGAGACCTCGAATTAATGGGAACAGTATTCGTGCATGACCACAGAGCTGGTTGTATGCATCCAGGCTGGGTAATGCTCCAGGGTTGGGAAGCCATAAGACAGAGCTGGGAAAATGTATTTGACCCGGAAGACCAACTTGAAATCAAACTCCACAATCTAAGTGTAGAGATTGAAGGTAACGCCGCTTGGGTAACCTGTGTTCAGGAACTTACCTATATAAAAAGGGATCCCGTTATGATGAACGTTTCAGTATCAACTAATATTTTTGAGAAGAATGAATCGGGATGGCAAATGATAATTCACCAAGCTTCCCCTATGCCAATTTCCGCACAGGAAGAAGATGGGGAAAACAATCTACAGTAGACCTCTCTATTAATTTATAAAGAACCAACCCTGCAGGATTGTATATATTTCAGAGTCACACCGAAATCAATTGATGTACAAGAGAGTTTTTTTATGGATTGATATCGTGATTGATGTGTAAGCCGCATTCTTTATCAGAATCATTTTCCCACCACCACCTGCCTGCTCTGGGGTCTTCGCCGTCTTTTACAGCCCGCGTACAAGGAGCGCACCCTATGCTCGGATATCCCAAGTCGTGCAGTTTGTTATAGGGAACGTTGTGTTCTTTTATATAATCCCACACTTCTTTAGAGGTCCAATCCACTAGTGGATTAATCTTGAGAATTCCTTTATGCAGCTCGTCAAGCTCAAACTTATTAGCCCCGGCTCTATTTTCGGTTTGGTCTTTTCTTATAGAAGTGATCCATCCATCTAAGTTTGGCAGATAGTTCTCAAGAGGCCTGACCTTTCTTATATCACAGCAAAGAAACCTTTTGTCCTTGCCTTTATAAAACAAATTGGGACCGTGCGAGCCTACCATTTCCTCAACTTCATTTTTATCCGGGAAAATCACTTCAATATTAGCCCCATACTTGCTTCTAATCGCATCCATGACTTCGTAGGTCTCTTCGTTAAGTCTTCCTGTATCCAGAGTAAAGATCCTAGCCTTTTTATTGATCTTGACGAACATATCTATTAAAACCACCCCCTGCGCCTGAAAACTAGACGCTAGAGCAATCCTAGGATGAAGATATGTTGCCCACTCAAGGATTTCTTGAGCGCTACTTTTCTCAAACTTCTGGTTAAGCACTTTTACTTGTTCTGCTGTAAAGCGTTTCTTAAGATTATTGGTCATATTCTCTTCTTTTCCATCTGAAGTACTTATCTAATAAACTCCGTTAAAATCCAAAATTCATGCTTATAAAATCCCCAACATTATAACTAAAATATAGCGATGATAATCCATACCCCATCCCTATTGCAACAAATGGAATCACTATCCAAAAAAATGCAATACGCACAACGTGTCTATTGCGTGCTGTTACTCCAAAGCCCTTTTGTGCGCACGAAAAGCCTATTATACCTGACGTAATAATCTCTGCTATAGACACTGGAATCCCTGAAAACGAAGCCAAAAGAATGAGCCCGGCACCTGTAAACTCTACGGATACTGCCCTTAATATACAGATCTCTGTTATTTCTTTACCTACAGTCTCAAGTACCCTACCTCCGAATAAGATAGCACCTACTCCCATTGCAACACCGGCTATTATAGCCCCTTGGTAGGAACCGATCAGACCCAATCCTACTAACGGCCCTACGGCATTAGCCGAGTTATTAGCCCCGGCGGAAAATGCGAGAAAAGTTCCGGAGACAGTAATCATTATCATAAGAATCCGATTTATAGACTTTTCAGAATAATGTTCAGTCAGAAACTTTAATGTTCGGAAATAAAGGTATTTTGCCATCAGGAAGTTTATAATCCAGGCTACTAGAGGAGCCGCAACCCACCAAATAAGTATTTCAAAAAATTTATCTGTATGTAGTGCGCTTGAATAGAGACCAACTCCCGCGATCGCACATACAATTGCATGTGTAGTAGCTATCGGAACCTTAGCAACATTGGCCCAGGTTACAAAAATCGACGCGATAATAAATATAATTAAAACCAGACCTATGTGAGATGATAGCACTTCACTAGGAACAAGCCCGTTCCCAAGAGTTTTTACCACCGGGGCGCCTGCGATTAAAGCCCCCAACAAAGCGAATACTGCAATAATAATTACAGCTTGTCTTTTAGTTCTAACCCCTGCTCCGTAGGCTGTGGCCATTGAAGCGGCAGAATTGTTAGCGCCTATATTTAGCGCAAGAAAGGCTGCAAGTACAACTGCTGATATAAGTATTAGATCCAATTATTCGTATCCTTTGTTAAAAGACTATAAGTATTATGATTAAATATCCTGATACAATGATGCAAATTAAATGCCATGATTTAAAATCGTAGATTTAACAAGCAGTTACGCAATCTTCTTTCTTTAGCTTGATTACATAATAATCAGCCTGTATACTTTTGTTACACATAGAGAGGATTATATGAGTACTAATATTACCCTATTCACGAATAATTCAAGCTTATCTGAAGGAATTAGCCGGGCACTTAGTGGTATTACCGATCTATCTATATATAGTGAGGTAGGCAAAACTAATAACTCTGATGTGTCATTGCTGGATGTCGACACAATGGGTGTAAGCGCTCTTGGCAGACTTAAAGAGCACTCATTTGTAATTGTGCTAACCCAAGAAAAAGGTGCCAGGTATCTAATTGAATCTATGACTTTTGGGGCATTTGACTGTATCATCGACCCTATAAATAATCCAAAGTTAATTGAGTCCATAAAAAGAGCTGTCGGAATTGGCCTTGAGACAAAGGGAGAATTGTTGGAATTCGCTGGAGATGTTGTAGGAAGCAGTGTTAGCTGCGCAATTGTGGGAGACTCTCCAATGCTCCAAGAAGTTTGTAAGCTTATAGGGCAAGTAGGCCGAGTAGACGTCCCGGTACTTATCACTGGTGAGAGCGGAACTGGAAAGGAACTTGTAGCAGAATCGGTATGGAAAGTAAGCACNAGATGGGAAAANNCTTTTGTAGTTCTCAACTGNGCCGCAATNCCGGAGAGCCTTTTAGAAGCNGAGCTCTTTGGCTATGANAAAGGNGCTTTCACNGGNGCTGATACTGCNAGGACGGGAAAGTTTGAAGAAGCTNACGAGGGAATAATGTTCCTTGATGAAATTGGGGACATGTCATTATCTCTTCAGGCAAAAGTATTAAGAGTAGTGCAAAGCGGCACTTTTCACAGACTTGGTAGCAATAAGGAGATTTCAGTCAATGTCAGGCTAATTACAGCAACTAATAAAAATCTAGAGGAGCTTGTGCGTCTAGGAAAGTTCAGAGAGGATTTATACTTCAGAATAAATGTTGTTAAAATTCATTTACCTCCTCTAAAAGACCGAAAGGAAGATATTCCACTCTTGATGGAATGCCTGACCAGAAGACACGGTAATCAAGCAGGTAAAGATATAAAAGGAGTCACTCGGAAGTTTCAAGATAGGTTAATGCAATACGACTGGCCTGGGAATGTTAGAGAGTTAGAAAATGCTATAAGAAAAGCAATTGCATTTACGAAAACCCCTTACCTAACTTCCTATGATCTTGAATTCAACAATAATCTTAGCATAGAGAAGATTACTGATTCCCCTTCGCTTACAGAAACTTTAAGAAAGTCTGTCAGAAAGATTTTGAACTCAGAAAAGAACAACAATGTCTACAGTCAGGTTGTGAAGGAAGCCGAGAAGATATTATTAGAGGAAGCGCTAAGCGCAAGTGGTTGGAACAGATCTAAAGCAGCCAGGACTCTCGGGATAAACAGACTTACGCTTCGCAGAAAACTAGAAGAGTACCATATTACTTTTCCCTAGAGTGATTAAATTATTCATGTTGAAAAGTACAAGATTACAACAGCTCACTTATCTGAAAGATTGAGTAGAATTTAACTCCCATCTCTTCAAACCTAGTTTTAGCGCCCTCTTCTCTATCCACAATAACAAACAATTTTTTCACTTCTGCGCCAGAATCGCGAACGGCATCTATTGCTTTAACAACTGAGCCCCCGGTAGTAACAACATCTTCGAACATTGCTGCAATGTCTCCCGATTTAAGATTCCCTTCTATCAGTTTTCCGGTACCATGACCTTTCTCCTGCTTACGCACAAGAAAACCAGGCAAGGGATACCCTGCTTCCTGGCTTAATGCCAGAACAGATCCAACTATTGGATCAGCGCCCATAGTAGGTCCACCCACAACAGTAATCGAAGAATCTTTTTTAATCTCTTCAAGAAATATCTTTCCTATGAGATTAACGCCCTCAGCATCAAGAGTTGTAAGCCTGGCATCGATGTAATAATCGCTCTTCTTTCCGGAGGCAAGTGTAAAATCACCTCTCAGAATTGATTTCTCTATTAGTATTTCTTTTAGCCGTTCTCTATTGTTAAAAGACATAGCGAGACAATGTAACCTCAGTGAAATAACGTTGTCAATCGATCTGAATTCGATCAAGGGGAGAAATCTTTCTTTTGTCTTTTCCTTTTATTCCCTTCCCCCCAACGCGGGGGGAGGTTAGGATGGGGGGGGTTATACCGTCACCCTGAACATGTTTCAGGGTCTAATCCTACTTCATTTAAGCACTCACTTTTCTTCTTCTAACAACTATAAATCAGCATCCGTTGACGGAACGTGGGAATACATCTATAAATACAGTCGCATGCTCAAAGGACTTGGGAATGTCCTCACCCTCCTCTAAAACCAGCACTTTAAAAGAAATAGTGTCTCCCTTGACCGCGGGACTACTAATTATCAAGACATCGCTCATATCAACTCCTCCATAAACTTTTACTTACTCGCCATATGTGTGAGCCTATCTTGTTAACAAAGTTAATAGAACTGANCAATTAATCTGANGACCTCCTAAGGAAGAAAGACACATGTGGTGGTTATCGGGTCGCATCCACCGCAATTATCAATCGAATTAGTAGTGTCGCAAACACAATTTCCGTCACACCATATTGCCATATCGAATCTTGTGCCGCTTAACTTAACTCCGCTTAAATTCGCGTTTGTTAAATCTGTTTTGCAGACTGTTGTCGCAGTCATATCGGTTGGGCATACAGACATAGGGAAAAAAAGGTTCTCTATGAAACTTGCATTAGTTAAATCCGCACCGGAGAAATTCACCCCAATCAGATCAGTGCCATTGAATAAAGTACTGTTGCATATAGTATTTTTCATAATAGCGCCATTTAATTTAGCAAGAGAAAATGTAGCGTTAGATAGATTAGCTCCATCCATACTTGCGCGGGATAAAATCGCCCCAGCCGCGTTTGTGAAAATTGTATCGTCAGCTGTTTCAAGACTACTCAAATCAGCATCTATTAAGACCGCTTTAGTCAAATCTGTACAAGATGTTGAACCATCAGATTTGTCAATACATCTTAAATCAATTCCTCTTAAATCCGTATTTTTCATCATGGTGTTGGACAAATCAGCACCTCTTAAATCGGCATTTTTCATCATAGAATTATTCAAACTGGAACCACTCAAATCTACACATGTCAACTCGGCATTGGAAAAATCAACACCATCCATATCACAATTTTCACATTTATTTGTTTCAATTAAATGGTTTACTATAGTTGTTTGGGCAAATGAACCATCCGCCAAATCAAAGTTTGCCAATAAGCCAATGATGTATCCGTTTATCCTGTCCAGAAAGCCTGTCTCTCCGACAGCCACATTATCTAGGCGGGGTCTGCCGAATATTGGGAGGAGATCGGGTGTTTGTCCGTCATGAGTTAATACTGCTTCATAAACACCTGCAGGTATGATTTCAGAAGGGCACTCACCGTTGGCCTCGACTCTCAGCATTTCACTACCCTCACTGTCAAGCAGTACCATTGTATGAGCCGCCTCTTCATTCTCGTCATCCCAGCAAGGTGAGTACGTCACGGTACGATTAAATTCGAAAGTAAAAATGTCAGTACCAATATCGCCGGTATCTCTATCTGGATCATCTGATTCAGGATGCTCAAGGAAAGTAACAAAGTGGCCTTTCTCCGGATCGACGGTTATTGACGCATCGGCAGCGAAATCGTTTTCTGTAAGTGCTCGAGTATTATCCTGACCTTCGCCGTTATTACTACACCCTCCGATTGCACCTAATGATATAAAACCGAATAGTAATATAAATAACAAAAACTTCTTCAAATAATCTCGTGGCTTTAGCAATCTGCTCATAGTCATTCCTCCTGATTCTTTAAATACAGAGTTTAAAATAAAATCTATTACACCCTTATTATATTATAGCCAAGATTCTGATTACAATTTCTGATTACAGTGAAGTAAATTACTCAAGCAGCATTTAAGTTGGAATGGTAAAAAATAAAGCTAAACAAAAAAGGGAACCGAAGCTCCCCTTTATAATTTTTCTATTGGATTAAAGTTGTATTAACGCAGAAACTTTTCTTCTTCTAACAACTATAAATCAGCATCCGTTGACCGAATATGGGAATGCATCTATAAATACAGTTGCATGCTCAAAGGACTTGGGAATGTCCTCACTCTCTTCTAAAACCAGCACTTTAAAAGAAATAGTGTCTCCCTTGACCGCGGGACTACTAATTATCAAGACCTCGTGCTTGTCCCCACTTTTATCATAAACGGAAAGTTGTGCAGTCGGTGGATCTTTTTTAAAATTATCTACTCCCTTATCCCACAACCAGAGAAACTTCTCAAGGCTTACGTGCCCGGACATCCTGTTAGGACGGTCGGCGAAATAAACGACGGAACCCCCTTGAGTGTAAGTGTGTCTCCCTCAAACGTCCCTAATTTGCCAGCAAGTGTGAAGAGATACTGAGGGTTCTTGGAATCATCGATAACATTCTCGGCAAATACCAAGCCGACACCCAGCGTAAACATCACAATAAATATTCCAACTATAGTTGCAGTATCACGAATCTTAGGCCATGCGGATTTAAAAACTACTATGAGGTACGCTCACCCTGAAAATCCGCTAAAAGATGCGGTTGAGAATTAATCGACTTTTGAGTCTAACCTACCTAAAACCGTACCCAGCACATATCGAAAGAAAACGAGTGAGTTGTAATCTACTGTAATTATTGGTGGAGCCGAAGGGGATCGAACCCTCGACCTCATGAATGCCATTCATGCGCTCTCCCAGCTGAGCTACGGCCCCACGGATTCGTATTAATTTAAGACCGGTTGTATTCAATGTCAAATAAAATAATGTATAATTCCTAATTCAAAAACTTCTGATAATACCTTGTGATCTAAGGAGATTTATATGAGTGTAGTCAACGTAGGTCTGATCGGAGCCGGAACNGTGGGCTGCGGCGTAATAAAAATACTTAATCAAAATAAAGAGATTATTGAAANCAGAACTGGAATAACTCTTAACTTAAAGAAGATTGCGGACAATGACCCTAATAGGAAAAGACCGATCAGGCTTCCAAAGAGGAAACTGACTAAAGACGCCTGGGATATAATAAATGACGACTCAATAGACATAGTAATTGAGCTCGTCGGAGGAACTACAATAGCCAAGGACTTCGTTCTGGAAGCTATTAAAAATGGCAAGCACGTCGTTACAGCTAACAAAGCGCTACTTGCTCATTACGGGAAAACTATTTTTGGCGAAGCTGCTAAAAAAGGTGTAGAAGTTGGTTTTGAAGCAAGCGTTGGCGGTGGAATACCAATTATAAAATCCACACAAGAAAGCTATGCAGCAAATAATATCCTCTCGATTCACGGCATAATGAACGGGACTTCAAACTATATACTTTCAACAATGACTGAGCATGGATACGAATTTGAGGATGTATTAAAAGAGGCGCAGGAAAAGGGATACGCTGAAGCCGATCCGTCTTTTGATATAGATGGCATAGACGCTGCGCACAAGCTCTCTATTCTCATCATGTTATCGTTCGGAACTTTTTTGAATTTCGACAAGATTCATGTAGAGGGTATTAGAAATATAACCTCTCTAGATATCGCCTATGCTGACGAGCTTGGATATCAGATCAAACTCCTGGCTATTGCCAAATCAAGGAAAGAAGGTCTAGAAGCAGGGGTTTATCCCACTCTTGTTAAAAAAGGCACCCAGTTAGCTGATGTGTCAGGAGCTTTTAATGCAATATATGTCGTAGGTGATGCCGTTGGACCTACAATGTTATATGGAATGGGAGCCGGTATGATGCCTACAGCTAGCGCAGTAGTAAGTGATGTTATTCAAGTCGCTAAACATTTGAGCTTAGGAAATATTCATCCGACTGCGCCTCGTCCATACGGAAGTAAGGAAAATTCATCGCTTATTAAAACTAGTGATATAAGCACTAAGTACTACCTACGTTTTCAGGCGGCTGATATACCCGGAATATTAGGAAATATCACAAGCTGTTTGGGAAAATATAATATAAGCATTGAATCAGTGATTCAAAAAAGCAGACATCTAGGGGGCGGCGATGTGCCGATTGTTATCATGACACATGAAGCCAGGGAAAAAGACCTCATTTCTGCCCTTAAAGAAATCGCCAGATTCAAAGCTATTACTGGAAAAACCAACTTTATCAGAATAGAAGAGCTTTAGGTCATCCTTAATGACAGACACAGCAAGCTTGAAAAAGAAGATCGATTATAAAGAAATTTTTGATGCATTCCCTGAAAGTATAATCATCCTCGATATAAGCTTCTTGGTGCTGGATATGAACGACATCGCTGAAACGACCTTTAGAATTTCTAGAAAAAAAGCAAAAGGAAAAGCCTCAAATTTATTTATACCGATTGAGCTTGAGGAGATTGCAAAAAGATCTCTTGAAGAAGAAAGAAGCATATTTGGTGACGAGATCAGCCCTACTTTAAGGGGGGGTGATAAAATTTCTATTCAAGCAATAGCATCTCCCTTGTTTACAAACACTGGCAACATAGAAGGCGTCATTTTGCAAATAAAGGACATGGCAGCAGCTAAATTCCTAAGCAGCAAGAGCATACAGGAAATATCGACCTCAAGATTTGAAACACTGATGCTGGGTCTTGCTCACGAACTTAAGAACCCTCTTAGTGGAATAAGAGGGGCTGCCCAATTACTCGCAGGTGAAATTGGGAATAAAGAAACCATTAAATGCGCTGAAATAATAACAAAGGAAGCAGATAGATTAAGGACTTTAATAGATTCACTAAAACAACTAGAACCCTTTGCCGAAGAAATATTCGAGCCGGTAGATATACATGACATCTTAATGGAAATCATATATCTAGAGTCGCTCTCAGACACGCATAAGAATATTCAATACAAACAGAACTATGATATTGCACTTCCACCGATTAAATGTGATAGAGATTCTCTAAAACAGGTCTTTTTGAATCTAATAAAAAATGCTTCTCAGGCAATTGAAGAAAAGGGAGAAGTAGAAGTTTTCACGAGATGGATTACTGAGCACAAACTCAAAGGTCAGAAAGCTATTTCTGTTGAAATCAAAGACAACGGAAATGGAATTCCCACAGATTCGCTGGAAAAAATCTTTAGTCCCTTTTATACTACAAGGAAAGAAGGTTCCGGTTTGGGTTTATTTTTAGCGTATCAGATCATAGCAAAACACGGTGGAGCCATACTTGTTGAGAGTGAGGTAGGAAACGGTACTGTTTTTAAAGTATATCTCCCAGTAAATACGGATTGACATTAGCCTGTCTATTTTACTATCGAATAGGAACATAATGAAAAAAAGAATCTTAGTTGTAGATGATGAAGAAAGTATAAGATGGGTACTTGGGAAGTGCCTGGAAAAAGAAGGATATACAGTAGAGTATGGAGAAGATGGTTNTCAGGGCATTGATAAAGCTTTATCCGGCAATTTCTCATCAATAATACTTGATATTACTATGCCGGATATGACAGGCTTTGATGTATTAAATGAAATTAGATCTAACGGAATTGACTCCCCTGTAATAATTATCACAGCTCAAAATACAGTTAAAAATGCAATCAATGCGATGAAACAAGGCGCTTATGATTACATAGCTAAACCTTTTGATCTTGATGAAGTAAAAATTACTGTTGCAAGAGCAATACAAAGCTACGAGAATTCTAAGAAATTAGACATATTGTTAGATGAAAGTGGTGAAGCTGACACACTACAAGATATAGTTGGACAATCACAAGCAATGCTGAATATCTATAAAATGATTGGGCGTGTAGCTGAAAGAGATATAACGGTTTTGGTAAATGGTGAAAGTGGAACAGGAAAAGAACTGGTAGCTAGAGCAATTCATTCTAACAGCATGAGGAAAGACAAGAAACTCGTTGCCGTGAATATTGCAGCTATCCCCAAAGAACTTCTAGAGAGTGAACTGTTCGGTTATCAAAAAGGGGCTTTCACAGGGGCATCTGTTTCAAGACAAGGGCGTTTTGAAGAGGCTGATGGAGGAACACTTCATCTTGATGAAATTGGAGATATGCCACATGAACTTCAAACTAAATTGCTGCGTATTCTGGAGGAGAAAAAACTCTACCGTCTTGGTAGTGAAAAACCTTCTCCTATAGATGTAAGAATAGTAGCTTCAACTAATAAAAACCTTGAGAAAGAGGTTGAAGACGGCAACTTTAGAGAAGATCTTTACTACAGATTAAATGCGATAACTATTAAAATACCACCACTAAGAAACAGAATAGAGGACGTCATTCCACTTTCTGAGCATTTCTTAAGCAAATATGGCAAAGAACTTGGAGTTGGCGCCAGAACGCTCTCAGATGAGGCCAAAGAAACAATAACAAGCTATACTTGGCCCGGGAACGTAAGAGAATTGGAGAATATTATAAAGCGTATGCTTGTGCTTTCTTCTGATACAATAATAACCAGAGAGACACTTATTGATGCAGCTCCACACCTTTTGGGTAAAATAAAAGGAGACCAAAAATCCTTAGACAATTTAATAAGAAGCGAGCTCAACTTTCTACTCGATTCTAAAGATGAAGGATCATCAGACAAGGTCTATGAAACAATAATAAAGAAGGTTGAAAAACCTCTTATTGAACAGGTCCTTGAGATAACTAAAGGGAATAAAAAGAAAGCAGCTTTGATTCTGGGAATAAATAGAAACACACTTTCGAAAAAAATGGAGGAATTAGGATTTCAAGAAAAGGATAAGGAATAGATCAACATAATTTATTTAATACTCTTTAATTTTTCCATGCTCTCAAGCCCGTGCTTGGCAGCTTCTTGTTCAGCTTGTTTTTTGTTTCTACCCACTCCCTTACCAAAAGCTTTTCTACCCAGTTTCACTTCAATATGAAAGTTCTTATCATGTGGAGGGCCTTCTTCTAGAACTACTTTGTACTTAGGTACTTTCTTAAACTTCCTTTGCGCTACTTCCTGAAGCTTAGTCTTATAGTCTTTGAATATTTCTTCATCGCCATTTAGGCAGTTCTTAAGAAGTTTAGTAATAATCTTATAGACTTTCCTATATCCGCCATCGATAAAAATAGCGCCTATTACAGCCTCAAAAGTGCCTGAAAGGTTGGAGCTCCTATCCCTGCCTCCCGTATTCTCTTCACCCTTTCCTAGGAGTACTTGTTTATCAATTCTAAGTTCACGCGCAAAATGGGCAAAATTCATCCTGCTAACAATAGAACTACGCATTTTGGAGAGCTTACCTTCTGAAGCATCAGGATAACGTTTATATAAAACATCAGCTACAATAAAACCTAAAACGGCATCACCAAGAAACTCCATTCTCTCATTACTTTCTACAGAAGTTTCATTAGCATAGGAACTATGTGTAAGTGAAGTTTTGAGGAGCTCTATATTTTTAAATTTATAACCGAGCTTTTTTTCAATCATGAATGTAGAAAATTATCATTAAGCGAAATGAAAATCAATAATCTTTATAAATTTAGACCTCTCTATCATTCCTCCTATCTGAAATATAAAACATAATTAATGGAGGAATTTTCTTGCTAATTTTATTGAAGTATCTAAGAAATCATTTGGTATACTATCATTTGCTGACAACTAAAATATCAATTTGTGAGGTGAAGTATGGTCAACAATAAATTTTTTGCAATTATGCTGACGTTTATTTTTACATTCTTATTTTGTAAATAGCTCTAATGCTCAGAGCGTGAAATATGAGCAACACACTATAAACGTAAACGGTAATGGAGAAGTTTCTATTTCCCCTGACTTAGCAAACATAAGTTTCTCTGTAGAAACCACTGCAAAAACCGCATCTAATGCTGTGAAGGAGAATGCAGATAAAACAAGTAAAGTATTAGAAGCCCTAAAATCTCAAATAGGAAAGGATGACAAATTATCAACAACTGGCTACAACCTATCTCCAATGTATGAATACAACAATCAAACAAAAAAATCAGAATTCACAGGCTATAAAGCAACTAACACGGTATTAGTAAAAACTTATGATTTAAAAAATATCGGAACTCTAATCGATTCTGCTGCAGAGGCTGGTTCTAATAACATCCAAGGTCTGACTTTTGACTCTACGAAGAGAAATGATTATAGAAGAGAGGCGCTGGTAAAAGCAGTACAAGATGCCAAAGCCACAGCTAACACAGTAGCAAACGCCGCCGGAGTTAAAATAACATCTATTTATCAAATATCTCCTTCGTATATCTATCCAGTTCCTGTTTATAGAGACTTTGCGGAAAGTAGAATGGCAGCAGCCCCGCAATCTACACCGATTGAAGCAGGTGAAATTACAATAAAAGCTTCTGTAAATATGGTATTTGGAATAGAATAGGCTTTAATCGGAAGAAGAACATTCTTCACACGCACATAGGTTACGTAGAAATTCAAACGTGTAAATTCCNGTGTCGTGTTTATCATTCCAGTGAAATTTATAGGCATAATGTCCTATTGGTTCTATTTNTATAGGCTGTATTTTGGCTGATTTCACCCTTAGAGGTATTGNCTTTTTAAAAGGCAGCTTCCCATCCTTGCTGTTTTTTCTGAGTTGCCTACAGGTTGCGCAAGGGCAATCCTGCCTTAAATCCTCATATAGGTAAAGACTCTGATGTCCGTCTTCCCAAAGGATCATTAAGGTTGTGTCGCTAAATTCTGTTGTCTCATTAGGCTTATATTTCAATATCTTATCCCTGGCAATTTTTTGATTAGTTTACCCAAATTTCATAACTCTGGGATCTTTGGATGGAAATTAAATCAAATTTTAATTTATTTCGTTGACAGAATTAACATGAAAACTGTATAATCCATATCAATGGAAATGGACGTGGCAGGGACAGTCGCGGAGTGGATTCAGCAATCTAGTAAAATTGTTGTTCTTACAGGAGAAGAGCTATCCTCCGAGTCTGGGCTACCAGATCTTTCGGGTCCGGGCTTAAACCCAAACATTAGGGACTTTCGCGAAAACAAAGAAGTAAGAGCTGAGTATTGGAAGAATATTAATGATATACACCCTTCCATTATAAACGCTGAGCCAAGCCCCTCTCATCTGGCCTTGGCCGAGCTTGAAATGATTGGGGGACTAGACTGTATATTCACGCAATCAACGGACGGTCTACATCATAAAGCTGGCAGTTCTTCGGTTATAGAGTTAAATAGCTCTTTATTGTGGGTTAATTGCACAAGCTGCGGAAAAGACTACTCAATAAACGAAATTTTAAGCATGATAGAAAAGGGAGACGATGTCCCTAAATGTGTCGAGTGTGGAAGTGACCAGCTAAAACCCCCCGTTTCTTTTCCTGGACAACCGCCCCCTCATTGGGAAGCCAGGGAAGCCTGGATCAGGCTTCATAACGCGGATATGTTTATTATAGCAGGAGCGTCACTGGAACATGAGCCTGTGGCCTCTTTTCCATTTCTAGCTAAAGAAAAAAACATTAAAGTAGTTATAATAAGTGAGAATCAAAGCCCTGCTGATGACCATGTTGACGCTGTAATATACGGCAAACCTTCACAAGTGCTTACATATATAGTAGATAAAATCAAACAAGGCATTACCATAACTTAGATAGCCCTTTTAAATTCAAAATAAGTCGGCAATAATTATCCGAAAGCAATATTCTAAGGAGAAATGATGGCTCAGGAAAAGTCAATTTCAGACGAGGTTAAACAGTACGTCTCAAATATTGATCGAGATATCTACACCGTAAGCAATATCCCTGAAGAGGTTATTGCAGTAATCTTTGCTTATGTAAGTAGAAGCCCAAAGGGGTTTAGAGAAAATATAGGAAACGTAATACAGGAAGAGCAGCTTGGGCAGGAAAGGGCTGCGAAATTCCATGAAAAATGGGTCTTAAACTACGGTCACGCCTCGGTGGCAGAGCATGCAGCTGTGCACATAGGCATTGAAAAGGTTTCCCGTCTGTTCTCTTCAATCCTTGAGCTCTCAAACGAGTACATGTCTTTTACGGAATACTCCCAAAGGTACCAAAGCCCGGTTAAAGGTGATTTCTTTACTCCAGAGGAACTTGATCAAAGCAGTTCGTTAAAGAGTCAATACATTGACCTTAACAACTATCAATACGATCTATATTCAGAATTGAATGACATTCTCTATGAGTACTTAAAAGATACTGTGCCTACACCTGAAGGAAAAGAAGAGCGAATCCACCATAGAGCACTTGAAAAGATCGCCTTTGAGGACGCTCGTTATGCACTTAATCTTGCCACCTATACCAATCTTGGCATGACAGCGAATGCAAGAGCTATAGAAGATTCGTTAAGCAAGCTTTTATCTAGTAAATACTTCGAGGTAAGAAAAAGAGCCCAGGAGATGAAAGAAGAGGTGAGGTTCTCAGTACCTACACTTGTGAAATATGCCAATAAAAATGAGTACATTACCAATACAAGAAAGACACTTGAAGAATTAAGTAGACAAATGCTTGTCTCTAGCTCAATTGAGAATTCGAATAAATCATATGAAGTAAATTTATTGCACTGGACGGGCAAGAACTCATCAAATGCTGAACTAGAAGCAATAGATGCAATGGTCAAAGCAATAATCTTTGAACATTCATTATCAAGTTATGCAGAGATTGAACAAGCTATAAACGGCAAAAATCTTGAAGAAAAATTAGAGGTATTAAAAAGATCATTAGAAAAATTAGGTAAATTCGACAATCCTATTAATGCACTAAAACTGGTGAAATATGACATAGAGTTCGTAATAAGCGAGGCTTGCTGGCACCAGTTGCTACGTCACAGAAAAGTAAGCTGGATAGTAAAAGAGCCCGGAATACAGAGCGGCATCACAGTCCCGCCTCATATAGAAAAATCAGGAACAGAAGATCTTCTTAGAAAAGCAGTTTTAGAAAGTGAAAATCTATATAAAGAACTTATAAATAAAGATCTACCTGAGGTAGCAAGTTACGTCGTAACAAATGCGCA
>JGI24023J19991_10000536_pt1 | contig 29251 bp, 28 predicted proteins | sample Cruoilmetagenom1_FD_19991 | JGI IMG/M metagenome (IMG submission 19991) | reverse complement strand
CTAAAAAAAGGCTAACCAAAAGTAGCCTCATTGTAAATAGGGGATCTCCTTGTATGCTCGCGCCCGTAAAGTTCCGCCTTTGCGATAGAGATACGACAAAAACAATAGCAAAGTCAAGTAATTTTAATAAAAATTAATTAATTTTCCAATTTTGGAGCAAAATAGCAGAAAATAATATAAATATTGAATAATTCATTCACTACTTATAAACATAAAACAGAACAAAATTCGTAAAATTTATGATAAAATATTACCCACTACAAGTTTGAGCTATCAAAAATCAAGGGCAATAAATCGTGCAAGGAATCAGATTTATACACTTTACCTACCTCACCCATAAAATATATTTCGATATTTTTATCTTGCTTCACCTCGTATTCGGCTATTGCCTGACGACAAGCGCCACAAGGCGGAATAGGTTGGTTTAACAAATGATTTTCAGAACGAGCTGTAATGGCCATTTGCAAAACTTTTTGATCAGGATATTGCGAACCTGCTGCCCAAATAGCCACCCGTTCTGCGCACATTCCAGAAGGATATGCAGCATTTTCTTGATTGTTTCCCGTTACGACAATTCCATTGTCTAATAACAAAGCAGCTCCTACTCTAAAATGAGAATAAGGCGCATAGGCTTTTTCTCTTACATCAACAGCTTTTTGCATCAATTCTTGCATATTTTCGGTCAGTTCAGCTACGCCATCATACACACTAATCTCTGCAAATATTTTTATTTTTTCCACAACATTTAATAATTTAAAGTAAATCGATTAATTTCTATTTCTTATCATCTTCTGATCCACCATCACCTATAGCATCAAGGTTGAAAGTTAAGGAAAAACGCATCGTATTATCTAATGGCGAACGCAATTTTCCCATACTAAACAGATATGACATATCAATAATCATATAATTGTATTTGAACCCGGCACCAACTGTTAAATATTTTCTTTTCCCTTTGATGTCACTTTCGTGAAAATATCCACCTCTAATTGAAAAAGAATCTAGATAAGTATATTCAGTACCCAATGACCACTGAAATTCTTTTAATTCTTCGCTAAAACCACCGGGCGCATCGCCAAATGACTGAAAAATGCCACTCATCCAATTAACATTATCATCTTGTCCACTAGTTATATTACCATTTGCATCGCGCATAGGCGGTGTTGGCACAAGCAATTTATTGGTTTCGGCTGTAATACCAACAGTATTATAATCATCCAAAATAAAATCAAATCCGGCACCTAATTTTAAATTTGTCGGTAAAAAATCACCTTCATGACTTTTATAATATTTTATTTTTGGACCTAAATTTTGAATATTTATACCCATTCTATATTTACCTGTAAAATCTTTAAAATCAATTTCTTCTGACTCGTAATAACTAGAAATATCCACAGAAAAACTTTGTGCCGCAGAGGCGTCATCATTACCAGTACCCAATTTTAAGTCTGAGTTAATAAAGCGCATCGTAACTGCCATAGAATAGGTTTCTGACAATTTTAAAGCATAAGAACCATCGATATAAAATTCATTTGGTGATACGGTTCCTACGTGTTGACCAGTTTCATCGGTTAAATCTATTTCGCCCAAACCAAAATATTTAATACTTACACCAAAAGCACTACGATCGTTTAACTTATTATAATAGGTAGCATTCAATATTTTAATATCGTTTACCAATTGACTCAAGTAAGGTGTATAACTAATACCAAATCCCATTTTATGCTGACTTCGTACATATTTAGAAGCATTCCAATATTGCGAAAAAGCATCTGCAGGGGTTGCCACACCCATATCTCCCATTCCGGAAGCTCTGGCATCACCGGCAACCAACATAAATGGTACTGCTGTGGTAATTACACGTGAATCATTTTGTGCTTGTATGCTAAAGTTAATCGTTAAAACGAGTATGATTGTACTTATTATTTTATTCATTATATGTTGCTTTAATTAAAGTTTCCAAATTTACAAATTTATTATAAGATGACAAGTTTTTCAATTTTACTGGTCATTTTTCCTGTTAACGTCTTGACTGACAGCTTATAAACATAAGTTCCTTTTGCCAATTTATGACCAAAATTATCCCTACCATCCCAAGAAATATCTCTCGAAAGATAAGCATCTGTCATAACATCTTGCCTGTGTTGCCATACGAGCTTACCACTTATGGTATAGACTTGTACCATTACATCAAGTGTTTCAAAAGGATGATTGTGGTTAAACCAAAACTCTGTGTAATTGACAAATGGATTGGGATAATTCAATAGCTTATCAATTTTAACTTCTTCATTAGAAATCACCTGAAAATCAAGCGTGGCAGTTGCTGAATTGTTGTAAACATCCCAAACTTTTATATGAAGCGTATGCCATCCGGGTTCAATATCGTATAATCTGTAACGCACCTTCCCTTTTTTATAGGTATTGGGATCTGTTTCATAAAAATCATTTAACACAAAAACGTCGGTTTGATTATCGTCTAAATATGCCGTAATGTCATGTCCAATACCACCTATTGTATTGATACCGTGTTCGTCTTGCAAGTGTAAAAGCAAATACGGATTGCTGTCGGTAATACCCCCCGAAACAAAACTCGTGTCATTTATAAATGCTTCTATCATTGGTGGTTTTTGGTCATCTTCAGCTGTTTCATCAACACCTCCAACCGTAATATCTTCATTAAAACCTATCTGTTCATCAACCATATCTGTAGCATAAAAACTAATTCTAGCTTTTCCATAAGCCAAGTTTATATCTTTGGGTACAATAAAATCAAATTGAAATCTACCATTCACCACATCGGCTTTTCCTTGAAAAATTTTACGTCCTAACTTGGTGAAATTATAAGGTTGGTCTTGTTGGTCATTATCCAAAGTGTGTGTCTGAATATATTTATCAAAAACAATGGGCGAAACCACTCCAGAATAATTTGCCATAAGTTGGTTTTGCGCATCCCTCACTTCACCTTCTATATGAATGCGCTGCAATGCCTTGAGCGTATCGGTAACTTTACCGTTAATTGAAGTCATCACAATTTTTGGATTGGGAAAGGCTATGTCAAAACCGGGATCTCCCAAAAAAGCAACATTATATTTACCCATAAAAGATGCTTCTGATTGACATTTTGCCAAACGCAAAGCTTCAGCGGGATTTTTTACCAATGTTCCCGAACCATCTAATCCAAACATCGCTTCATAAAATGTATTGTTCATTGCATAAGCATTGCTAGTCCAAATCTCTCGAATGGTTGTAACCATTGACAACACACCGCCAGAACTATTCCACAACAAGTGTTCTGCAGCGGTTTCTCTTTTGGGATTATCAAACCTTCCAAATTCACAAGTAAGCGTCGTGAGCAATGGCAATCTATCAAAATTATGCAACGATTTGGCATCGTTCATATCCAACATACGCTCATGACTCAACTGCACTTCGTTGCCGTGTCCTACATAACCCATGACCAAAGTTCCTTTTTCAAATTGGTTTAACAAATCTCGTTTGGCATCGGGATAACGGTCACCGGCAGGTGTACTTTGTTGCACATAAGCATCTTGATAAATTTTTGTTTGATTAAATTCCGGATGTGCTTGTGCAATACTTACAGCCAAAGGATCGACATTGTAAATAAATCTATCACCAGATTTGTCGTAGTCATCTGACCAAAAACTGACATATGTTCGCCAGTTTTGCTTAACATCTTGAGAAAAATAATGTTTATATTTTGCTAAAAAGACATCGGCATCGGCTTCATTTCTAACAATGAGCCTACCTACTGCTACATCTGGTTTATCACTAATCATCATAGCACCTTCATTAGCGTCAAGCATCACAAAATAATCGTCAGAGCCAAAAGATGCAACCAGACTATTTCCGTCTAAAGTTTCATAAATAGGAACGATATTGGTGTGCGCTCCATTGGAAAGATATTGTGGTTCAATCAAAGCTTTAAAATCTATAGAAGCATCGCCAAACAACAATAAATACTTCAATTTGTTATTGGCTGAAGAAGCATTTTGATATACATATTTAACAAAATTTCTGATCGATGCAACATCTTGTGTGCCATTTCCAAATTCGTTATAAATCTTATCTAAATCTGCCACATACACATTCAAACCTTGTTCCCTGTGCATTTGCGCAAAAGCTTCTGCTTTGTCGTGCAAAAAAGCTGGCGTAATAATCAACTGATCTACATCCTTGAAATTTCCTGTAAAATAAAACACCTCGTGATGTAAATTTTGATTAGGCATTTTAGACTTTTCGGGTTTGGGCGGCACAATTAAATCATTTTTATCAACTGCTACAAATTTCTGATTAGTACCTAATTCAAATTTTAATTGAAAATCAGCAGTATTCTCATCGATTATCTTTGGTTCGTACGGATTGCTTACGTCCCAAATCTGTGTAATATCTTGTGCTTGCGTAAAACTGTAAGCGCCTATGCCAGCCGGAGCATTTTGGGCATCAGGATTATAAAAAAGAAATTGTTTACCCGTTCCTTTAAGCAAACAGTAAGCATCTACATTAATATAATTAAGGTATAAATGTGAATCAAAATTTTGATTGTTGTTAAATGCTAAATCGAATGTTAAATTTCCGGAATTGGCTGACGCCTGTCTTTGCAAATAGCGTTCTGAACCGATTATAATACTTCCACTTACAACATTGAAATAAATTTGTCCCAAAGCTTGTCCATTAAGTTTGACATCCAACGTGCAATTGCCTGCATCTACCGCAGCACTTATTTTACAATCTAATTGTTTTGATAGATCTAAAGCATCAAAGTGAATAGTAGCTGTTTTAGTCGTAGCGGAAACACCCATTGGTTTTTCAAACCATTTCCGACCCATTCCGGTAAAATTAACTTCGTCTTTTTCGTAATATTTATGTGAAATAAAATTTGTATAAGTAGCCGTAGCAGCCGCTTGCGGTTCTTGATAATTTGTTACACGCTTACCATTTTGATTGTCAATTTGAACATAATAATAAGCATTATCCGAATAAATATTCAGGTTAGAATCATATTCAGACGACCATTCTTCATTGGCAATACCATAAAATAATAAGTAATCATTTGCATCAAAACTGCCATCTTGTCCACCTACAACTTTGATTGCCAATTCTGAAATATCTGAAGGATAAGGCACATCATTTAACAATGGCATTACATGGCCACCATTGCCAAAAATTCTAATTTTACTAGGATCGAGTTGGTCTGTATTGACGCCCAAATCCTTTAAAAAATCCCGATCTATTTTTTGCACGCCACTTCTATCAATTTTAAATCTATACCAATCACCTTGCGACCATTTACTATCGACAATCTGTTGCGAATTTCTATTTTGAACTGGTGCCGAGTAAGTATAATCCACATCAAAAGCATCTAGTTTATAAAATCTATTTCCTTTTTTAATAATTGCATTTACGGTAAAAGTGGCATAAATCTGATTGCGACCATAAGCGCTTCCTAACGAAGGATTAAATTTATCAGAAAATTCTTTAATTTTAATAAAATCAATAAATTTAGTAGCAATTGGGCTGTATTTTACATTTTTTAATTGCACTGATTTTGAATCGATCCAAGCTTGTGTTTTCCAAATTTTTACAAAACGAATGGCATCTGTACCGTAGGCATATTGCGCTTTTTGAAAAAGTGGCACCTCGTCAGCTTCCTTGCCTTGCAATTTTTCTTCTGACAAATTCCATTGCAATTCAAAATGCTTTTGTTGTCCAAAAGAAGTAAATAATATTGTTGAAAAAATAATAAAAATGAAGTTTTTCATCTATATTTTGGTTTTTTATTAATAACATTTTTTGATTATGGCAAATATACACAGGTCTTCACAATACAGACATTAACGAAATATTTAATTAATTATTGTCATTTCAAATCATAGTTTGGCAAAATTTTAAGTATCCCAAACAAAATCTTTTTGTAAATTTGTTCCCTGAATTTTTTGGAATCAAATAAGAAGCCATTATGATTAATTTATAAGCTTAGATGTATTCCAAATCAATAAAATTAATTTATAAACTTATGAAACACAAAATTACAAAAATATCTATTTTTATTGCATTCATTGTAATGAATATTTCATGCCACGAAACAAATGACTTTGATGTAGATGTTTCGCAGATTCCTATAAAAGTTGACATCGAACGATTTGATCTTGCTTTTTACGGACAAAACCCTAAAAATCTTCCCGAAATCAAACAACAATTCCCAATACTTTTTCCGCCCAAAGCACCAGACAGTATTTGGATAAATAAAATGAAGGACAGTCTATTTGCAGAACTAAAAAAAGAGGTAGATAAAAAGTTTGTAAATATGCAAGCGTATAAACCAGGCATTGAAGCACTATTTAAACACATTAAATATTACCAAAAAGATTTTAAAGAACCCAAAATTATCACCTTGTATTCCGATTGGAATTATATGCGTAAAGCTGTTTATATAGACAGTATCGAATTTTTGGCTTTGGATAATTTCTTAGGAGAAAAGAATCCTATTTATAAAGGTGTCCCGGTATATATAAAGCATAATTTAGATTCGAAAAGAATTCCTATAGAATTAGCAAAAAGCATCATTGAAACGCAAGTGAAGCCCCCAAAAAGCAAATCGTTTATCAACAAAATGATTAACTACGGCAAACAATTATATTTATTGGATGCATATGTGCCCAACACAGCTGACAGTTTAAAAATTGGCTATACCGCCAAAAAAATGAAATGGGCAAGAGAAAATGAAGAAAAAGTTTGGAAATATTTTATTTCAAAAAAAATACTTTACAATAGATTAGGTACTTTAGACATGCGCTTTTTAAATCCTGCTCCTTATTCAAAATTTTATTCGACAGAAGATACAGAAACACCTGGAAAAATTGGGCAATATATGGGTTGGCAAATCGTGCGACAATTCATGCAAAAAAATAAAGTATCTTTGCAAAAACTCATCGAAATGGATGAGGAAAAAATTTTTAAACAATCAAAATTTAAACCACGTAAATAATGGCAATCAAACATAAAAGTAATGTAATTTTTGAAATAGCGTTGGATGAAAATCGCATTCCGGAAGCGATTGAATGGTCAGCTGACGATGCCGATATTAGTAATGAATCAGCTGAAGCTATTATGATTTCGGCTTGGAACGACCAAACAAAACAAACACTTAAAATGGATTTGTGGACTAAAGAAATGAAATTATTTGAAATGCGCGTCTTTTTTCACCAAACATTAAAATCGATGGCAGACAGCTACCGACGTGCTACAAATGACGATAAAATGGCAGACACTATGATGGATTTTGTCGATTATTTTTACGAAAAACTAGAATTAGAAAAAGGAGAACAAGCATAAAATTGACCTATAAAATTTGTAATAATGATTAAGCAAATAAAAAAATATCTCGAAGAAGTAAAAGAATTTAACAGCAATAACCTTAAAGAAATTGATGCTTTTAGAATTAAATTCATTAGTAAAAAAGGCATTTTAAACCAGCTTTTTGCGGAATTTAAAAATGTACCAAATGAAGAAAAAAAACTATTTGGACAAAAAATAAATGAGCTCAAAGAGGCGGCTACCGAAAAAATAAATTCTTTAAAGCAAACAATAGAAAACAGTATAGATGATCAAGCGAGTGAGCTGGATTTGACCCGCCCTGGCTATCCTACGGAAATAGGAAGCAGACACCCCATTTCTATCGTCAAAAATCAGATTATCGAAATCTTTAAACGCATCGGATTTAATGTGTCTGAAGGACCCGAAATTGAAGATGATTGGCACAATTTTACCGCTTTAAACCTGCCCGAATATCATCCGGCAAGAGATATGCAAGACACCTTCTTTTTGCAACAAAATCCCGATTGGCTATTACGCACGCATACTTCATCGGTGCAGACGCGTTATATGGAATCGCATCAACCACCTATCCGAACCATTTCGCCCGGACGTGTTTATAGAAATGAGGATATTTCTGCCCGTTCACACTGTATTTTTCATCAAGTAGAAGGATTATACATCGATAAAGGTGTCAGTTTTGCCGATTTAAAACAAACTTTATTATTTTTTACCAAAGAAATGTTTGGTAAGTCCAAAATACGCTTACGCCCTTCATACTTTCCTTTTACAGAACCCAGTGCCGAAGTAGATATTTATTGGGGATTGGAAACCGAAACGGATTACCGCATCACAAAAGGTACTGGTTGGTTGGAAATTATGGGTGCTGGAATGGTGGATCCAAATGTACTTAAAAACATGAATATCGATCCGGAAGAATATACCGGTTATGCTTTTGGAATGGGTATCGAACGCATCGCCATGTTATTGTATCAAATTCCTGATATTAGAATGTTTTATGAAAACGATATTCGCTTTTTAAAACAATTTGAATCAATCGTTTAAATTTAAAAAAAATCAATTTAATTCATTTAATAACCAACTGATAATCAATAAATAATAAATAGTCATCAAATGAAAAAACTATTAATTGTCGGGCTTGGAAATATAGGTGCGGAATATAAATACACCCGACATAATATTGGTTTTTTAACAGCCGACAAACTTGTCGAAAAACTTAAAACCAATTTTAAAACCGAACGATATGGCGATGTTGCCATTACCAATCATCGCGGCAAACGATTTGTTATTCTAAAACCTTCCACTTATATGAATTTAAGCGGCAAAGCCGTCAGATATTGGTTGGAAAAAGAAAATATCGATAAAAATAATCTAATGATTATCACAGATGATGTCAATTTAGATTTTGGCACAATCCGTATGCGCCCCAAAGGTAGCGACGGTGGTCATAACGGACTTAAAAGTATTCAAGAACTTATAGGTGGTAGTCAATATCCCCGACTACGCATCGGTATTGGCAAAGATTATCCACAAGGCAGACAAGTAGATTATGTATTGGGAAAATGGACTGAAGAACAGGTTAAAGAACTTCCTAAAATCATTGATATTGCAAGCGAAGCCATTGTTAATTTTGCCCAAGAAGGCTTGCAAAGAAGTATGAATAAATATAATACTAAAAGTCCAAAACCGGCAAAAAAGAAACCAGAAGACACCACAGACTTAAAACTACTACCCAAAAAAGATAACGAACACAAAAACGAATAACTTATATGTCAGCTAATTTATTTTTCTGGATTTTTATCGGATTTATCGTCCTCGAATTTTTATTGGAGTATTACTTAGATGCCCTAAATGCCAAACATTTTAACGACACACCTGATCCGGAATTACAAGACATTTTTGATCCACAAGCATACCAAAAATCTCAAAAGTACAAATTGGAAAATTATCGTTTTTCAAAAATTACTTCTATCATTTCCTTAATAGCAATTTTAGTTTTTCTATTTTTAAAAGGATTTGGTTATGTAGATTATTTGGTGAGAGAACTAACAGAAAATACTTTATTGCAATCGCTATTGTTTTTTGGCATATTGCTTGTAGCCAGCAGTTTGCTAACACTTCCTTTTAGTTACTACCAAACTTTTGTCATCGAAGAAAAATATGGATTTAACAAATCCACCAAAAAACTATTCTTTATCGACCAAATGAAAGGCTTACTATTAGGCATTATTTTAGGTGGTATTATTGCCGGCATTATTATTTGGCTTTACCAATTAACCGGTCGTAATTTCTGGTGGTATGCTTGGATTTTTGTAGGCATTATCAGCCTACTAATCAATATGTTTTATACAAGTATTTTTGTGCCATTATTCAATAAACTACGTCCCCTAGAAACTGGAATACTTAGAGATGCCTTACAAAAATTAGCAAGCAAAGTACATTACAATCTCGATAAAATTTATGTCATAGATGGCAGCAAACGCAGTAGTAAAGCAAATGCCTATTTTTCGGGCTTCGGTCCTAAGAAAAAAGTAGTTTTATACGACACTTTGCTACAAGATCTGAATCCAAACGAAATTACCGCAGTCTTGGCACACGAAATAGGCCATTACAAAAGAAAACATATTATCTACAATTTGATTCTTTCTATCACCAGCACCGGCATTATGTTATTTTTGCTATCGCTATTTATCGACAATCAGACACTTGCCAATGCTTTGGGTGCTTCCAAAGCTTCGTTTCATATTGGTGTTATTGCTTTTAGCTTATTGTTTACACCTATTTCTTTTATCATAGGCTTATACACCAATCAGTTATCGAGAAAATTTGAATACCAAGCAGACTGTTTTGCCAAACAATATCACAATGCAGAAGATTTAATCAGCGGATTAAAAAAACTAAGCAAAAACAATTTGAGTAATCTTACGCCACATTCTTGGTATGTTTGGGTGCATTATTCACATCCTACTTTATTGCAAAGAATACAAAATTTAAAGAAGTCTCACAACAAATAAAGGCTTGCCAAAAAATACATAAAAATATATCAATCAACTATTTACATATATTATATTTTGTGAAAACTAAAGTTTTTTTGACAAAACTGAACAAAAACCCAAATAATCACTAAATTTGTATAAATTAAACAAACTACTATTATGAGTCCAATAATGAAAAAAATATTATGGCAATCAGCCTTAGTTACAGTTGTAATTTTTATTGTAGCTGCATTGCTAATTATCCCCAAAAATCCACCTTCAAGCAATTATATTTGGTCAATTATTTCTGTTTTATCAGGCGCTTGGTTGTTTATGCGTCATCGATAGTTAGATACTATAATGTGAAAATTTGTCTCAGTTTTGTTGCTAATAATCTTATTAATTTTTAGCAATTAATTAAAAATAAAATCTGAATAATAAGAAGTTAAAACGATAATATATCAACATGGATTTTAATTATTAGCAGTTCTATGGCTTTATAACAAATTATCAGCGATTTCATCATAAGATTCGCAAAAAACTCATTTTAAAACCTACCCAAAAATAAAGCAATTAAATTTTACAAAAGTAAAGATCATACAACTCTTAATCTTAATTAAACAAGTTTCTCCTCATCAATAATAATTCACCTAATTATTGACAATATTACTTGACATTTTGCCTATAAAAAACGTACCTTTGCCGTATAAATTTAAGACAAATGAATAAGAAAGTAATATTAATGATTTTAGACGGCTGGGGCATTACACAAGACCCCAAAGTCTCTGCAATTGCACAAGCAGACACCCCTTTTATAGATAGTTTATACGACAAATATGCTCATGCCAAAGTTTACACTTCGGGGGAAAATGTAGGCTTACCTGACGGACAAATGGGTAACTCAGAAGTAGGACATATGAATTTGGGTGCCGGAAGAATTGTTTACCAAGATTTGGTCAAAATAAACAAAGCTATTGCNGATGNAAGTTTTTTTCAAAACAAAGTACTAACCNACAGTTTTGAATATGCCAAGAAACACAACAAAAAAATGCACTTTTTAGGATTGCTTTCCAATGGTGGCGTTCATTCGCATACGGAGCACCTAAAAGCACTGATTGATATGGCAAAAAAACATGATGTCAAAGCTTATATTCATGCATTTATGGATGGTAGAGATGTCGATCCACATTCCGGTATTGATTTTTTGAAAGAAATACAAGATTACATTCAAAATACACCCGTACAAATTGCTTCTGTTATCGGCAGGTATTATGCAATGGACAGAGATAATCGTTGGGAACGCGTTAAAAAAGCCTACGATTTATTGATAAAAGGCGAAGGACAAAAAACCCAAGACCTCGTAAAAGCAGTAGCCGACAGCTATAAAAATAAGGTTACGGACGAATTTATATTGCCCATCGTTCACGTCGATAAAAATGAACAACCTATTGCAATCATTGAACCGGAAGATGCTGTTGTCTTTTACAATTTCAGAACCGACCGCGGACGCGAATTAAGCAAAGTTTTGACACAAGAGAATTTTCCTGAATTTGACATGAAAAAAATGGATTTGTATTTTGTTACAATGACCATTTATGACGAAAGTTTTAAAGGAATTAAAGTAGCTTTTCCAAAAGAAGATTTAAAAGAAACTTTAGGCGAAGTCGTTTCTAAAGAAGGACGTAAACAAATAAGAATTGCCGAAACAGAAAAGTATCCACACGTAACTTTTTTCTTTTCAGGCGGAAAAGAAAAAGCTTTTAATGGCGAAAACCGCATATTAATTCCTTCGCCAAAAGTAGCCACTTACGATTTGCAACCCGAAATGAGTGCCAACGAAGTAACCGAAGCTTTGCTACCGGAAATCGAAAAAGAATCTGCAGACTTAATCATATTAAATTTTGCCAATGGTGATATGGTTGGACATACAGGCATCTTTGAGGCAGCTATAAAAGCGGCTGAAACAGTAGATAAAAATGCAAAACGCATTATAACCGAAGCTTTGAAACATGATTATGCTATTATTATTTTGGCTGACCATGGTAATGTTGAAAACATGACCAATCCTGATGGTTCACCCAATACCGCACATACGACCAATCCGGTGCCGGTTATACTAGTTGACAACGAATTGAAACCCAAACTAAAAGATGGTATTCTTGCCAATATTGCCCCCACAATTCTTAAATTAATGGGCATCAAAAAACCGGCAAAAATGATCGATCCAATTTTTTAATAAATAGTTTTTGCAATTCAATAGTTTTACCTATTTTTGCACCACTATTTGGGGCCATAGCTCAGCTGGCTAGAGTGCTTGACTGGCAGTCAAGAGGTCGAGGGTTCGACTCCCTTTGGCTCCACAAAAAAAGCGAGGAATTATCCTCGCTTTTTTTTATTTCTAAGATATAAACCATTACATCATAGGAGGCATTCCACCACCCATAGGAGGCATTCCACCACCCAGGAGCATCTTCTTTAACATTAACTATAGAAGCTTCCGTCGTTAAAATCATTCCTGATACAGAAGTCGCATTTTCCAAAGCAATACGCGTTACTTTTTTGGGATCAATGATACCAGCTTTCATCATATTTACATATTGATCTCTTTTGGCATCATAACCAAAATCGCCACTAGCTTCTTCTACTTTTCCAACCACAATAGCACCTTCTTTTCCGGCATTGTCAACAATTTGTCTTAAAGGTTCTTCTATGGCTCTTTCTACAATTTTAATTCCGGTAGCTTCATCATTATTTTCTCCTTTTAATTTTGCCAATATTTTTTTGGCACGAACCAAGGCAACACCACCACCAGGAATAATACCTTCTTCAACGGCTGCTCTAGTAGCATTAAGCGCATCATCTACTCTATCTTTTTTCTCTTTTAATTCAACTTCTGAAGGCGCACCAACATATAATACAGCCACACCGCCTGCTAATTTTGCCAAACGTTCTTGCAGTTTTTCTTTATCATAATCAGAGGTGGTCGTTTCTATTTGTGCTTTGATTTGTTTTACACGGCCTTCTACATCAGTTTTTTTGCCGGCACCACCCACAATAGTTGTATTGTCTTTATCAATACTAACCCTGTCAGCTTCACCCAACATCATCAAATCAGTGTTTTCTAAGGTAAATCCTCTTTCTTCAGCAATTACAGTTCCGCCTGTCAATACAGCAATATCATCTAACATCGCTTTTCGTCTGTCACCAAATCCGGGCGCTTTTACAGCTGCTACTTTAAGCGTACCTCTTAATCTGTTTACCACCAAAGTCGCTAAGGCTTCTCCTTCAACATCTTCAGCAATAATTAATAAAGGACGACCACTTTGAGCTATTTTTTCTAAAACAGGAATCAAATCTTTCATCGTCGCAATTTTCTTATCCACCATTAATATGTATGGTTTTTCTAATTCCACTTCCATTTTATCTTGATTGGTGATAAAATATGGCGACAAATAACCACGATCAAATTGCATACCTTCTACGACATCTACATAAGTTTCCATCCCTTTGGCTTCTTCAACCGTAATGACACCGTCCTTGCCAACTTTAGCAAATGCATCTGCTATCATTTTGCCAATACTATCTTCATTATTAGCAGAAATAGCAGCTACTTGCTGTATTTTTTCTAAATCGTTTCCTACTTTAACGGTTTGCTTTTCTAAATTCTTAGTAATGGCACGTGTTGCTTTGTCCATACCTTTTTTTAAATCTAAGGGATTGGCTCCGGCGGCCACATTTTTAAGACCTTCTCTAATCATAGCTTGTGCCAAGACTGTAGCGGTAGTGGTACCATCACCAGCCAAATCATTTGTTTTAGAAGCAACTTCTTTAACCATTTGAGCACCCATGTTTTCTAAAGGATCTTCTAACTCTACTTCTTTTGCTACCGTAACCCCATCTTTGGTAACCTGTGGTCCGCCAAAAGATTTTTCGATTATCACATTACGTCCTTTGGGTCCTAAAGTAACTTTGACGGCATTTGCCAAAGCGTCAACACCCTTTTTAAGCGCATCTCTTGCATCTACATCAAACTGAATATTTTTTGCCATAATTTTATAGTTTTTAAATTTATATTTTTCACTAGATATTTTTACAGAAATTGTGCCATTATAAAAAGGTCAAATAATTAAATAAAAAAAGTGCCAATCTGACAGATTAGCACTTTAAATTCTTTATATAACCGCCTATTGAGGTGGGTTGGATTCATTTTTATCCGGAATCATCGGATTGGGTGTTGGTGCTGCTTCTGAATCTTGGGCAGGCATATGATTTTCGATGGCATCTTTTACTTGATCATCAATTTGAGTCGCAGGTTTAATAATAACCGTATTGGATAACAAAATCAAAACAACCATAAAGCCAAATAAGTACCAAGTAGCTTTATCTAAAAATGTGGTCGTTTGCTGTACACCACCCATTGTACCACCACCGGTACCACCAAAACTGGCATCTAATCCGCCTCCTTTTGGATTTTGAACCATAATAATAAGAATCAATAAAAATGCAACGATTGCAATTAGCAACATAAAAATGTATAAACTCATAATCTCTATTTTAAATTTTGTTTTATTTTAGCTATTCGATTTGCAAAATAACTACTTTTTTTTGGATATTTCAAACTTAATATCTTAAAAGCTTGCATGGCTTTATCAAATTTCTTTTGATTAACGTATAAATTAGCCAAAGTTTCGGTCATCAACATCTGTTTTTCTTGTATGCTTTCCCCAATAAAAACAGGTGTTTTGGAGACTTTTCCTTTTACAGGAGTAATCTTTGGTTTGTCTTTTATAAACTTATCAATTAATTCAAAAATATTATTTTTTTTAGGTTTTTTTGATGATTTTAATTGTTCTAACCACTCAAAATAAGTCAATTTTTTATCGGGCAAAGGCTTCTTTACAATTTTTTCTTGCTTATGTGAAAAATTTTGTGCTTCTTTTTCAGCAATCACATCTTTTTTATTTTGAGATATTTTATCAAAATTAGTTTCAATATTTTGTGATACTTTAATTGTTTTATCTTGCTTATCTTTTTCTATAAAGATCTTTTTTGAAGTTTTTGTTTCTTGTATTAAATCATTTTCGATATATTCAAACAAAACACTTCGGTCGATAGTTTTTGCCGCAACTTGTTGCAACTTGTTTTTATAGTAATAATGATGTGATTTTAAAGATTTTAAATACATACTAGAAGCTACTTGAAAATACGGAAATACATACATTATTTCTGCCAACAAATCTGTTTCAGGCACTGTAATCCGATTGGGGTTTTTAAGTAAATTATTAAATTCTGCTATGTTTACCATTTGGCTAATGTATCATTAAAAATATCGTCTAAAACATGTTCAAATATAACTTTATGCGCTTCATCTCTAATACTTGAAATGCTTTGCGTTGCCGAAAAATCATAAAAATACGAATAGGTTTTTCTAAAATCATCTTTTTCGTTTTTGGCATTGACATAATCCAGCTTTATTTTTATCGTTAACCGGTTTTGCGATGCTGTTTCATTTGCTGTCAAAGCTTTTGGGGCAATGACATAATCCGTTATTTCTAAATTAAAAACCAGATCTCCGCCACTTTTTTCTTGTGTTAGATTGGTTTGTTGTCCAATTCTATCAATGAGTTGATTTCTAAAATCTTCGCCCAATCCGGGCACAATAATAGGTGCATTATTAGAAATAAATCCAATTTCAAAAGTTTTGATATTCTTTGCAATATTAATACCTGAAAACGACAAATTATATTTACACGACGAAAGTGTCAAGATACTTAATAAAATGATATACAATGATTTATTGCGCATATATTACAAATTATACTGTTTTATTTTTCGGTAAAGCGTTCGCTCTGAAATCCCCAATTCATCGGCTGCTTTTTTTCTTCTACCTTTAAATTTTTCTAATGCTTTTTTAATTAAATCAATTTCCTTTTCTTGTAAAGACAAAGATTCATCGTGGTGTTCATCAATTTCAAGCACTTCCTGATCTGATGCAAAAATAGGTGAATTATCTTTAGCTTCGTTATCTGAATCATAAATAATTTCCACATCGCCTGATTGCCCTTGTTGATCAGCATAAGGTTTTTGCCTTGTACCAGTTGACAACACAGACATATTTCTTCCTGACATTTTATCTTTTAATTCATCTAACTCTTTCTTTAAATCAAAAATAAGTTTATACAAAATTTCTCTATCCTTATTGTAATCGAAATTAGCTTTTTCAGAAAAAACGACAGAAGGCAAATGCGACTGATAATCAGGTAAATATTTTTGCAATATCGGCACATCAATCATACGCTGTTCTTCTAATATTGAAACTTGCTCGGTAACATTTCGCAACTGCCTGATATTACCTGGCCAAGAATAGTGTTCTAAAATATGAATGGCATCTGGCGTTAATCTAATGCGTGGAATACCATACTTTTGCGCAAAATCCGAAGCAAATTTTCTAAACAATAAATGTATATCACCTTGACGTTCTCTCAAGGGTGGCAAATCTATTTCAACCGTATTAAGCCTATAAAACAAGTCTTCTCTAAATTTTCCTTCATCTATCAGCTTAATAAGATTTTTATTAGTAGCCGTTACAATCCGCACATCTGTTTTTTGCACTTTTGACGAACCAACTTTTATAAATTCTCCGTTTTCTAACACCCTTAATAAACGTACTTGTGTCGTTAAAGGCAATTCGCCTACCTCATCTAAAAACAAGGTGCCTCCATTGGCAACTTCAAAATAACCTTTTCGCGTAGCAGCTGCTCCCGTAAAAGCGCCTTTCTCATGACCGAAGAGTTCACTATCGATAGTTCCTTGGGGAATTGCACCACAATTCACAGCAAAATATGCACCGTGTTTACGAATAGAATTTTGATGAATAATCTTAGGAATGACCTCTTTGCCTACCCCACTTTCTCCGGACACTAAGACCGTAATATCCGTAGGCGCCACCCGCAAAGCCTTTCCCAATGCCCTATTGAGCTTGGTATTATTTCCAATTATACCAAAACGTTGTTTCACCGGCTGCAAATGTTCGTACATATATTTCTTTTTTAGTAAGCATTACAAAGATAATGAAAAATCATAAAAGTATGTCAAATTGGCAGTGTTTTATTTTTTATATAGTCAACAACTCATTTACATCACCTATTTTAATTCAAGGATAAAATAGCTTGATGTAATTCATAATTTATCAATATATTTGCCCTCAAATTTATAAGAAATGCAAAGAAAAGTTTACCACCTGAAAACCTGTGATACGTCACGTCGTATTATTAAACAGTTGGGCGATTTATTACAAGATTTCAACTTTCAAGAAATAAAATCTGAGCCAATTACAGCACTTCAATTAGAAGAGATGAAAAAATTATCTGGTTCCTACGAAGCACTTTTTAGTAGAAGGGCTAAGAAATATAAAGAAATGGAACTAAAAAATATGAATTTAAGTGAAAACGACTATAAAATGTACCTTTTGCAAGAATATACCTTTCTTAAAAGACCTGTTTTTATAATAGGAAACGAAATTTTTATAGGAAACAGTAATAAGAACATTGCTTTACTTACAGATAAATTATCCAAACATGCATCCTAGACAAAAAGGCATTCTATTTGCATTTTTAGCTTCCCTGATTTATGGGGTAACTTTTACAGTCGCCAAAGATGTAATGCATACTCACATTCCCTCTTTTGCATTTGTATTTATGCGTGTCAGTGGTGCTATGTCCGTTTTTTGGCTTTTATCATTTTTTACCAAAAAAGAAAAAATTGCCAAAAAAGATTATCAAAAATTCTTTGTAGCTGCTGTTTTTGGCATTGCCATAAATATGTTAAGTTTTTTAACGGGATTATCTTATACTTCACCTATTTCTGCATCGGTTTTAATGATTACAGCGCCCATATTTGTAATGATATTTTCGTTTTTTTTGCTAAAAAACCCTATCACAAAATATAAAATTATCGGCGTTTTATTGGGATTAGGTGGTGCTGTTTTTTTAATTATGTATGGAAAAACCAGCGAAGTACATGCCAGCAATCCTCGTTTGGGCAATTTTTTGGTCGCTTTAAATGCCATTTCTTATGCTATGTACATCATTTTAAGCAAACCTATCTTAAAAAAATATAGCCCCATTACATTTGCCAAATGGCTATACACCTTTGGTTTTATATTAATTTTACCCTTTAGTCTCAAAGAATTTTCAGAAATAGCTTGGGCAGAAATTCCTATGGCCATACATTACAAAATTACTTTTGTCGTAATTTTTTCAACTGTTTTAACATATTTATTCAATTTAATCGCCCTAAAAGAACTAAAACCCACAACGATGAGCGTTTTTATTTATTTACAGCCGCTTATTGCCAGTATTTTTGCTATTTTTGTGGGAGCAGACCAATTAAGCATCATCAAAATTATAGCGGCTTCGCTGATACTAACAGGTGTTTATTTGGTCAATAAATCAACCATAAAAAAATAAATGATGACATGATACAATCTATGACGGGCTATGGAAAAGCCGAACAACAAATAAACAACAAAAAATTTATCGTTGAACTGCGTTCTCTCAACAGTAAAAATATAGATTTAAAAACTAGAATCCCTTCTGTTTATCGTGAAAAAGAAATTGAAATACGAAAACTTATTGGCAAGAATCTAGAAAGAGGCAAAATTGATTTTTCATTAAATATTGAAAACCTTGTCGATGTTAACCAAAATGTTATCAACAAAAACATCTTAATAGATTATCTCAATCAATTAAAAAATGTCAATCCAAATGCAGATGAATCTACTTTAATGAGTGCTTGCCTACGCCTACCGGATGTACTTAAACACGAAAAAGATATATTGAACGAACAAGAATGGGAAAATCTTAAAAAAACGATTAAAGAAGCCATTGACAAACTAATTGAATACCGTAAAGATGAAGGAAAATCCATTGAAACAGATTTATTAACGAGGATCAAACACATCAAAAAGTACTTAAATGAAATCAATAACTTTGATCAAGGAAGAATAGACAAAATTAAAGAAAAACTCAGAGAAGCTATAAACCAATTGCAAATAAGTGTAGATGAAAACAGATTTGAACAAGAACTTATCTATTATCTGGAAAAATATGACATCAATGAAGAAAAAGTTCGTTTAAACAACCACCTTGACTACTTTGAAAAAGAATTGGCTTCAAATCATACAGCTAAGGGCAAAAAATTGGGTTTTATTTCTCAAGAAATGGGAAGAGAAATCAACACAATGGGGTCAAAGTCAAATAACAGTAGTATGCAACAACTGGTTGTAGGAATGAAAGATGAACTAGAAAAAATTAAAGAACAAATATTAAATTCATTATAAAATGTACGATTATATAGTTGTAGGCTTTGGCATTGCCGGCTTTTCATTTGCACAACAATTAGAAGAAAACAATCAAAATTTTATTGTTTTTGACAACCAATCTCAACAATCTACCCGAATAGCCGGTGGTATGTTTAACCCCATTATTCTGAAGCGTTTTACACCTGCTTGGCAAGCTGCAGAAATGTTGCCTTACGCCCTCTTACAATTTCAAAAAGCAGAAATAAAATACAAAAAAAAATATATCCATTATATTGATATTTATAGAAAATTAGCTTCTATTGAAGAGCAAAACAACTGGATGGTTGCTTCAGACAAACCTGTTATGCGCGATTTTATGCAAAACATTTCAAAAGAAGAGATTGAAGGTGTAAAAGCCCCATTTGGATTTGGCATTTTAAAAGGAACCGGTATTGTAAATGCCGGAGATTTATTGGATGATGCCATTCAAGATTTGCAAAAAAAAGATAAAATCAGACAAGAAGATTTTGATTATGAAGCTTTAGAAATTCATCAAGAATTTGTATCGTACAAAGGAATTAAAGCACGAAAAATAATTTTTTCAGAAGGTTATGGCATGGTTAATAACCCATTTTTTAATCAATTGCCATTGATGGGTACAAAGGGAGAAATGCTTATGATAAAAACCCAAGCAAATATTCCATATATTGTTAAATCTAATGTTTTTATGGCGCCTAATGTTATGCAAAAAGGACAATTTTACATCGGGGCTACTTATAATTGGGAAGACAAAACCAACATACCTACGCTTGAAGCTAAAGCGCATTTAGAAATAAAACTCAAACAATTATTTGCGAAAAATTTTGAAATTGTTTCACAAAAAGCAGGCATTCGCCCTACGGTCAAAGACCGAAGACCACTTGTGGGTACACACCCAGAACATCCTCAAATAGCCGTTCTCAATGGTATGGGCACACGCGGGGTTATTCTTGCACCTACTACAGCCAAATATTTGTTTAATCACTTGGAATTTGGAATACCACTCCCTAAAGAAATCAATATAAAAAGGTTTGAAAATAAATAATAAAACACAATATATTGGAGATTAATAAATACAAGTTTTCACAAATAAAAAAAGCAATACACTTATAGATTTTTCAGCAAAACTTATTCCTCAAAAAAATAATCGAAAGAGCCGTTTACTCACGTAAACGGCTCTTCTTTGCATTATTAACCTAAAAATATAATTATGAAAAACTATATTTTCTCTTTAGAAACTGATTTGTCAACCAAACGAAATCCAGCACCGTGAATATTCACAATTTTTACATTTTCGTCTCGTTGTAACAATTTTCTCAGTTTTGCAATATAGACATCCATACTTCTAGAAGTAAAATAATTGTCATCTTGCCATATTTTTGTCAATGCCTTTTCTCTTGGCATTAAATCATTTTTGTGTTCTACCAGCATTTTAAGCAATTTGCTTTCTTTTGGTGATAATTTTACAGAAGCTTCACCACCGAATGATAATTGTCTTAATTTTGAATCAAAACTAAAATTTCCAATTTCAAAATTAAACACTTCCGGTTTTTCATCTTCTACTTTTACGACACGTCTGTTAAGCAAAGCTTTAATTTTATATAGCAAAACCTCAGAATCAAAAGGCTTGTTAACATAATCATCAGCCCCCAACTGATAACCTCTTAGCATATCTTCTTTTAAAGTTTTGGCAGTTAAAAATATTAATGGCACTTGTTTATTTCTTGCCCTAATTTCTTTGGCCAACGTAAAACCGTCCTTATATGGCATCATTACATCAAGGATAATCAGATCAAAATAATCCTTTTTAAACTTTTCAAATCCTTCCATACCATTTCTAGCCAAGGTTACCTCAAAATCGTTTAATCTTAAATAATCTCTGAGGATAATTCCAAAATTAATATCATCTTCTACCAATAGAATTTTATAATTTTTATCTAACATGTTTCTTATAATTAATTATTTGTTTGTTTTTTCTTCTTTAATTGGAAATTCAACTATAAAAGTACTTCCTTCGTCTTTTACACTTTTGACACTGATTTTTGCATCAAAAGAATTCAAGACTTTTTGCACATAAGACAAGCCCAATCCATGTCCTTTTATATTATGTATATTTCCGGTTGACGCTCTGTAAAATTTGTTAAAAATTTTCTTTTGAACAGTTTTACCCATGCCAATTCCTTTATCACTTACTTGTATAATCAAATGTTGTTTATCGTCATTAAACGTACGAACTGTAATTTCCGGTTTCTCTTTTGAATATTTTACTGCGTTATCCAAAATATTGACAAAAACATTTGTTAATAACAATTCGTCAGCCATCACTTCTGCATTGTTTGCATCCAAATCTGTCTCAATCATACCGCCACGATCTTGTACAATCAAACTTATGTGTTGTACAGCCACTTCTAATATTTCATGAACATCAACTTGATGTCTTTCAATTTTATGATCAATCTTATCAAAAACTGCCAAACTTAACACGCTTTCTACCTGACTCAACATTCGTTTGTTTTCTTGCTTAAGCATTGAAATATAACTCTTTAACTGATTTTCATCTGAAATCACTCTTGGCGATTTCATCGCATCGGTTATTAAATTAATAGTCGCAATCGGTGTCTTAAATTCATGTGTCATATTATTGATGAAATCTGTTTTCATCTGTGATATTTTTTTTTGACGAATAATGAAATAAATAGTCGATATATATATGATTAATATCACAAACATCAAAAAATCTGACAAAAATTGAATTCTTAAACTCTCATGCTTAAACAACTCATTTTTATTAAATGCAAGAACTAATTCATATTTTGTTACGCCTGATTTATCAGGAAATATTCTAAATTTGTAATACTTTAACTTGCTGTCTTTCAACCTAAAGTGATTGGTATGCACTTTAGTAATAATTCCGTCATTGAGGATAGCAAATTCGTATTTATAATCGATTCCTCTTTTAAATAACGCCTTTTGGATCCAATTTTTTAAACTATCTTTAGACACTCTTCGATAAATGGGTTCAATAACCGAAATATCTCTAATCGTTGTTTCCAAATACCGATTATCTACCCCGGAAAAAACACCTTTATCCAAACTGGATTCCTGTGCTATTTTTTTTTGATTATAAAAATTTGACTTTGATTTGGAAACACTTATTTTACCAAAAACCGAATCAAATTGTTTTTCTGAAATAGGAAATTTTAAATTCACTCCTTTTTCTAAAACCAAATGTTTGTAAGCAAAGACCTCTTTGTTATTCTTATTCTCCTTTTTATAAACAAATTCATAAATTCCATTTTTTTTACCAGAATTTTCAGAATCTCTAAAAATTTTATAAAAACGATCAAATTCTTGATTCTGTGCTTTGGCTGAAACAGTATACAAAATTTGGTTAATTGTGTAATAAAACTGCTGATTGCGCAAAGCGATATCATTCTTCCTTAATCTAACCTGCATCATTCTGATTCCTATAACAGAAATCGTCATAAAAATAACCAACAGAATAATGTTTCTCCTTTTCATCGACCAAAATTATGTTAAAATATATAAACAGCAACAATCATTAGACATAAATTAACTTTTTTTTAACATAATTTTAAGATTTTCAAATAATTCTTTAACTTTTTCAGTCGTGTTTGTACGAGAATATGTATTGTCAATGATAAAATCTGATTTTTTTAACATAACTTCATCATTATCTTGATTATCTATTCTTTGCGCTATCTCTTCCAAGCTCATTTTATCTCTTTTCATGACTCTATCGAGCCTTTTTTGTTTCGCTGATGCAACAAAAACGACATAATCTACGAAGGTATTCATGCCTGATTTATACAAAATAGCATTTTCAAGCATCACAATGGGCGCTTGTTGCTTTGATAACCATTGTTTAAAATCCCTTATCACTGCAGGATGTACAATATTTTCCAATTCAATTAACTTTTGTTTATCCGAAAAAACTATTTCGGCTAAATATTTCCTATTCAAATGGTTGCAATCAAATACGCTCGCGCCAAATAAATCTATCAATGCTTTTTTTAGTACCACATCATCTTGCATCAAAAACTTTGCACGGTCGTCTGCATAATAAACTGGAACGCCTAAATCTTCAAACATTTTTGCCACAGTTGTTTTACCACTACCTATACCACCTGTTAACCCAACGACCATCATCATATTTTTTTCTTACGTAAAAATAATACATCATGGGGAATTACTTCAACATCAAAAACTTTTTTAGGTTGCTGAACCAATTTTGGCATCAGTACCGTATCTTTTGTTTTAACCAAAGTTTTGTAATCCAACACAACTTTAAAATCTGACTTTTTTATTGATTTAAAGTCTGACCTAAATACTTTATATTTTATTATTGCCTTTTTTGGAAACACAACAACATCAAGGCTATCCGGAACATTTTTTATGGCAAAATCAAGGTTTTGAGTATTTTCTATAAATTGATCTACCTGTATTTTTAAGAATATTTTTTTATAATTACTCTGCACAAAATCGGGNAACTTCAACGACAATTCCTTTTGAACAGATGCATCTATATTTTTAAACACAAAATGCTTCGTATTCACAAATCGAATTGTATCCAAAATATTTTTATCACCAAAAATCCAAATCTCATCAGGTTGTAATTGATAAACCGCTTTGTTTTTAAAACCCTGTTTATAATTGAATACAGCATCTACTTTTACCTTCACTTTCTTTTTATAAACTTCCTTGGTATCGATTCCAACCACTTCCGGAAAAATTTGTAAAATCTGATGTTCCTTTCCGATAACTTGATTAATTAGCACCCTGTAATCATTTGGATGCCATGTCTTATTTTTTAACAAATGGTTTTTACTGACATCAAAATGAAAAACCGTTTTCTTAAAATAATCTCCTAATAGCTCATACCCTGAAGCGTTCACAACAATTGTCAAGGTATCATTTGAAAAATTACCTGCATAAGCATCTTCTCCTACATTAACATATACAACTGGCAAGGATAAATCGTGTTTGTAATTATTTGACAGCTTTGACAAAAACCAAAGAAAACTCGAAATAATAAAAAACAATAAAAATGTACGCAATTTATTATTTCGCGTAAAAAATGCCATCAATGCTTTCAACTTATTATTCATATCTTGTATCTGTAATTCAAAATAGCGCTATCTTTGCAAAGATAATTAAAAGCTATGATATAATGCATTATTTTTCACTTATCGGATTAATATTTGTCATCCATCTTTTGGCTGTTATGAGTCCCGGTCCTGATTTTGTACTCATACTTAAAAATGCACTTCAGTACAATCGAAAAACAGCAGTTTATACAGCTTTAGGAATAGCTATTGGAATAGGCATTCACATTTTATATTCTGTTGCAGGCGTTGCCTACTTGTTACAAAAAAACAATTTTGTTTTTAATGCCGTAAAAATTATAGGCGCCTTATATATTATATATCTCGGAATCAACACATTAAAAACAAAGAGCAATAATCCCAAATTAGAAGACAATCATTTACACACAAGTATCAAAAACAGCAAAGCCATTAAAACTGGCTTTTTAACAAATGTCCTCAATCCAAAAGCATCGCTATTTTTTCTAAGTATTTTCAGTATTTTAATTCCGCCTAACACACCCAATTATATTTTATTAATCATCAGCACAATGCTAATCATCGTTACTTTTTTATGGTTTACATTTATATCCTATATTTTTACACATCATAAATTCAAAAAATCGTATCAAAAATACGAAAGATACATTCTTAAAACCTTTGGAATTATTCTAATTCTTTTGGGGATAAGTATCTTTTTTGAACTCTAAAAAATTTATACTAACAAATTTTTCAACAATACAATTCAATGAAAACAAACAATCCTTTATTAAGCACTTTTGACACGCCGTATAACACAACGCCCTTTACAGATATTAAACCCGAACATTTTATACCTGCCATCGTACATTTAATCAAAGAAACCAATAAAGAAATTGAAGCCATTACGACTCAAAAAGCATCCCCAAACTTCAAAAACACTTTAGAAACTTTTGCCTATTCAGGAATGAATTTGGATAATGTTAGCTATATTTTATCAAATTTAAACACTGCTGAAACCGACAAGACACTACAAGATATCGCTGATGAAGCAATGCCAATGTTAACTGCATTTAACAATAAAATTATGCTAAACAAAGCCCTGTTTAAACGCGTTAAATATGTATTTGAACATCAATCTGAAGATAATCTTAATGATGAACAAAAAATGTTGTTAAAAACAACCTATAAAAGTTTTGTTAGAAATGGCGCTAAACTTTCACCAAAAAATAAAGAAAGTCTAAAAAAAATCGACAAAGAACTCACTAAATTAAAATTAAATTTTAGCAAAAACATATTGGCTGAAACCAATAATTACACCTTACATATTAATGACAAAAAACAATTAGAAGGTATTCCACAAGACGCCTTACAACAAGCAGCACAATTGGCTCAAAAAAATGAAAAAGATGGATGGATTTTTACACTTCACCTCCCCTCTTTTTTACCCATCATGAAATATGCAAAAAACAGAGAAATTCGTAAAGAAATAGCCTTAGCCGCCGGATCAAGAGGTTTTAAAAATGACACGTATGACAATCAAGAAAATGTGTTATCCATCGTTCGTTTACGCAAGCAGCGTGCCCAGCTACTCGGTTATAACACCTATGCCAATTTTGTCATAGAAGAACGTATGGCAAAAACCCCTGAAACAGTCAATAATTTTTTAAACAACCTATACAAACCTGCCTTCCCAGCTGCACAAAAAGAGTTTAAAAAACTTGCGGAAATAGCACAAAATGACGGTATTACACAATTAGAAAAATGGGATATCGCCTACTATTCAGAAAAACTAAAAAATCAAGAATTAGATCTAAACGAAGAAGCACTTAAACCATATTTTCAATTAGATAAAGTTGTTTTAGGCGTTTTCGAGATTGCCAAAAAACTCTACGGATTGCATTTTGAAAAAATCAATCATATTCAAAAATACCATCCCGATATCGACACATATAAAGTTACAGACAATCAAGGAGAATTAATTGCCATATTTTATACTGACTTTTTTCCTAGAAGTGGCAAAAAACAAGGCGCTTGGATGACGTCATATAAATCACAATATAAAAAAGATGGGCAAAATCATCGTCCACATATTTCTATCGTTACCAATTTTACGCCGGCAGGTAAAGAAAAACCAAGTTTATTAAATTTTAATGAAGTAACCACGCTATTTCACGAGTTTGGACATGCACTACACGGCATGCTCGCCAACACTACTTACCCCAGTCTATCGGGCACAAATGTTTACTGGGATTTTGTTGAATTACCTTCCCAAATTATGGAAAATTGGGCTTATGAAAAAGAAGCCCTGAAAATTTTTGCAAAACACTATCAAACCAACGAAATTATTCCGATTGAGTTTATAGAAAAAATAAAAAAATCAAAACAATTTATGGAAGGCTATGCAACCAATCGACAATTGAGTTTTGGTTTTCTAGATATGGCTTGGCACCACCATTCAAGACCTGAAGAAATTATTAGTGTTGGAGACTTTGAAGAAAAAACCTTACAAAAAAACCAATTGCTTCCTTACCATAAAGAAAACAATATGAGCCTTACCTTTAGCCACATATTTCCAGGTGGATATGCTGCCGGCTATTATTCATACAAATGGGCAGAAGTCCTTGACGCAGATGCTTTCGCTTATTTTCAAGAAAAAGGAATATTTAATCCTATAATTGCAAAAAAATTTAAAAAACTACTCTCTCTAGGCGGCACCAAACACCCCATGGCATTGTACAAAGAATTTAGAGGACATGAACCCCAAGTAAGTGCATTACTCAAAAGAGCCGGGCTGAAATAAACACAAAATATATTATAGATTTTACTTACATTTGTAAAAACAAATAAAATGTTGCATCTACTCACACAAGAAAAAGATATTTATTACCAAATAAGTTATTGGGTTACTGCCTTTTTGCCTGTAATTCTAGGTTTTGGCATTACAATGATCATCATTGTGATTTTAACCAAAACATACAAAGGAGATGATGAAGAATTTGATGAATTTAATAAAGACAACTAAATAATGGCCAGAATAAGACTAACAAAAATATTTCATTTTGATACAGGTCACGCTTTATCCGGTTACGACGGCAAATGTCGCAATGTACACGGACATAGTTACCACTTAGAAGTTACCGTAATCGGCATACCTATTCAAGATTCAAACAATGTAAAATTTGGAATGGTTATCGATTTTGGTGATTTAAAAGAAATCGTCAAAAAAAATGTAATCGATGATTACGACCATGCCTTAGTACTCAATCAAAAAACAGATTACAAAGAAATTGGCGACTTTTTACAAGAACGCGGACATCATATTTTAATGGTCGATTTTCAACCTACCGGCGAAATGATGATTCAAGATATGGCAAAACGCATCATTCCCAATTTACCGTCAAACATGCAATTACATCATTTAAGACTCTATGAAACAGGCACTTCGTATGCCGAATGGTTTGCCGATGATCAAAAATAACAACATACAAATTCCCAAAAACAAAAAAGTTTACTTTATTTCCGACCATCATTTTGGTTTGGATGCAAAAGTTTCCAGTGTACAAAGAGAAAAAAAATTTGTAGAATGGCTAGACATTGTCAAAAAAAATGCTGACACCATTTTTATACTCGGTGATATGTTTGACTTTTGGTATGAATATAAACAAGCTGTTCCAAAAGGATTTGCCAGGGTGCTTGGTAAATTAGCGGAACTAACAGACACCGGTATTTCTATCCATTTTTTTGTAGGCAATCACGATATGTGGATGCTTGACTATTTTCCAAAAGAACTCAAAATACCTATTTACTTTAAACCGACAGAATTTTTAATTAACCAACAAAAATTCTTAATTGGACATGGCGATGGATTGGGTCCCGGCGACAATAGCTATAAATTTTTAAAAAAAATATTTACCAATCCCATTGCACAATTTCTATACCGATGGGTACATCCGGATATCGGATTAAAAATAGCAAAATATTTATCGCAAAAAAATAAACTAATTTCTGGAGAATACGATCAGTTTTTTCACGGCAAAGATAAAGAATGGCTTTATCTATACGCCAAAGATTTCTTAAACACTAAACATATCGACTATTTTGTTTTTGGACACAGACACCTTCCATTGAAAATAGACATCAATCCAAATAGCACTTATTTTAATACTGGAGACTGGTTAACGCATTTTTCTTATATCGAATTTGACGGTTTACAGATGACACCTAAAAAAAATTGATTTCCACTCGAATCTTACATCGATATAAGCTCAATTAATAAATCCAACTTTTATAAATTTTTATATAAAAATAGCATAATAAGCCATATTTCTTTTTAGTGCTTCACAATTATCTCCCGATGAATAACAAAACCCATCACCCAAATACGCATTTGCCATTATCTGTTCGCCAATATAGCCATCTCCGGCTCCGGCAGTCAAGCAATCGCTTTCTGCATAAGAACCATTCAGACTGTCCCAACAAAAAACTTCGCGGGATTT
>JGI24023J19991_10000535_pt1 | contig 29291 bp, 30 predicted proteins | sample Cruoilmetagenom1_FD_19991 | JGI IMG/M metagenome (IMG submission 19991) | reverse complement strand
TTTGACTACTCTTTTACTATAAAATATCATTGCTAAGATAATACCTATCGCCGCCCCATGACTGGCTAATCCTCTATAACCTGTAAATTCGAATGGGTTTAATTTAAATGGCAAAAACACTTCTGCCAATGTATAATTCTCTTCATAGAATAAGTAATGGCCGGCTCTAGCTCCAATTAACATGGCTATAACTGTATACAAAAAAAGAGGATCTAACTTATCAAGTGAGATGTCATCTTTTTTAAAAATACGCTTCATTATTTGCAAACCAAGTACAAATGCCAAGACATACATTAAACTATAATACTTTATAGGAAATGAACCTATTCTGAACACATCCGGATTAAAATTCCAGTTAATAGATAATAAAATATTCATATTTTAAATTTGAGTTCGTAAATATATGTTTTATTGTGGAGTTGGTAAATATTCTATTCCTCGTAAGGTTTAAAAATATTACAAATTATTACTACTTCTCCCAATTTCTCAAGATTAGGAATCCTATTAGTTTTCTTTTCGATCCTCATTTGGTTCTGGAACGGGATCATAACCTTTACCTCCCCATGGATGACAGCTACCTATCCTTTTTATTGCCAACCATCCGCCTTTAAATAATCCATGTTTTTGTAAAGCTTCTATAGTATAATGCGAACATGTTGGCGTATATCTACAACTAGCAGGAGTATAAGGCGAAATTGCCGCTTGATAAAAGCGAACGAGTAAAATAAATGGGTATATTAAGATTCGTTTGATTGTGTATTTGTTAAATAACATTATTTTAGAATGGATTCCTGCCTGCGCAGGAATGACAATACTTAAATTTATATCTAGCTCATTTGACGGAAAAAGTTGTACCATCCTTACCGTCTTTCAATTGAATCCCTTTTGTAAGCAATTCATCTCTAATTTTATCAGATAATACCCAGTCCTTATTTGCCCTGGCTTCATTTCTCATTTCGATTAACATATCAATTACTCCAGAGAGTTTATCGCTACTATCTTCAGCAGCGGTATCTTCCAATCCTAGTACTTCAAAAACAAACGTTTTTAATGTTGTTTTGAAAGTTTCTAAATCATCATGAGTCAATGAATCTTTATTTTCCTTTAACAAATTGATATACTTTACTCCTTCAAACAAATTGGCTATTAAAACAGGACTATTAAAATCATCATTCATTGCATCATAACAATTTTGTCTCCAAGTATTTATGTCAATAGTTGATGCTTTTGAGGCAACCAGGTTATTTAATTGTTTAACTGAACTCATCAATCTGAAATATCCTTTTTCGGAAGCTAATAACGCATCATCAGAAAAATCTAATATACTTCTATAATTAGCTTGTAACATAAAAAAACGAACAACTGGTGCCAGATACTTTTTACTCAAATGTTTGTTATTTCCTGTAAAAAAATCATTAGGCAAAATATAGTTTCCTGTTGACTTTGCCATTTTTTGACCATTTAAAGTGAGCATATTGGTATGCATCCAATAATTTACCGGCATTTTTTCGTTGGAAGCTTTTGCTTGCGCTATTTCACATTCATGATGAGGAAATTTCAAGTCCATACCTCCACCATGTATGTCAAACTGTTCTCCCAAATATTTAGTACTCATAGCCGTACATTCTAAATGCCAACCCGGAAAACCATCACTCCAAGGTGAAGGCCAACGCATAATGTGTTCTGGCTGCGCTTTTTTCCACAAAGCAAAATCTTGAGGATTTTTCTTTTCTGATTGCCCATCAAGTTCACGCGTATTATGGATAGAGTCTTCAATATTTCTTCCGCTTAGGATACCATAATGCTCCTTTTTATTATATTTTAACACATCAAAATAAACCGAGCCATTTATTTCATAAGCCAATCCTTTCTCCAGAATTTTTTTAATAATTTCAATTTGTTCAATAATATGTCCTGTCGCAGTCGGCTCAATACTTGGTGGCAAAAAATTAAATCGGTTTAGCACATTGTGAAAATCTACAGTATAGCGCTGCACTACTTCCATAGGTTCAATTTGCTCTAATCGCGCTTTTTTTGCAATTCTATCTTCACCTGCGTCAGCATCGTTTTCTAAATGACCGGCATCTGTAATATTTCGAACATACCTCACCTTATATCCTAAATGTAGGAAATAACGATATATCAAATCAAAAGACATAAAGGTTCTTACGTTACCTAAATGTACATTACTATATACGGTTGGGCCACAAACATACATACCAATGGCTCCATCTACCATTGGTTTAAAAATTTCTTTTTTATTAGTAAGTGAATTATAAATTTTAAGTTGATGCTGTTTGTAAAGCTCCATGTAATGTATTATTTTTTTGAAGCGATAAAGGTAACAACTATTTATAAAGAAAAAAACTGCTCAATCTTAAAAATTAAGCAGTTACACATTATAGAATATAGTTTAGTTTAATTAGGAAAACTCATTGAACCATACCGTACATTCATATTGAATTTGGCTTCTTTTGGTGCCTTAATTTTTATAATTCTTTTTATTTTAACTTTATCTCTATCCGCTAGAATAACATTAATGTCGGCACGCCTTTTTGCTAGTTCTTTTCTACGTTTTTCATAAACTTCCCTTCTTAACTTGGTTGCTTCTTTACGTTCTTTAGAATGTTTTTCCAATGCTTTTTTACGTATTTCCTGACTTTTTTTCAATGCTTTTTTACGTTGCTGAGCATGCTCTATCAATGCTTCTTTTCTCGCCTCTTGTGCTGCTTTTAGTTCTTCCTTGAGCTTGGCCGAATTCTCTTTCAGAATAATTGATTTCTCTTTTAATTCTACATTCATTTTTTCAAGGCTCTTTTTCATTTCTTCTTGCCATTTCTTCATATAGTCTTTATCGTTCTTATATTTATCGTAGTCAAATTCAGGAGTTTCAAACTCAAAACTAAATGATTCAAATTCTGGTGCAATAGTCAAATCAGGAAAATGTAGCGCATCTGGCATTACTACGTGTAGAGAATCTAAAATAGCCAAATTACCAACAGAAACTTCGGGTATTACAAAATCAATATCGTTTTCAGCTATTCTTAATATATCATCATTAATTGAGATAACTCTATTCCCAGCAAAGAGACTATTCGTTTTTGAAATGATCTCAATTTCTTTTTTATTTCCCAGTGCTTTAAATTTCCAATTTTTTATAATTTCCTCCATTTTTTCTACTGACGCTCCTTCTATTTCAATTGTAGCTTCTATTGAAACCATATTCTTATTCCAAGTTTCAATTTGAATATCAGTATGACGCGTATCTACATTAATAATGACATCTGAATTGGTCTTAAATTCTTCTGTATATTTTTTATCGGACTTTTGTGCGTTTAGGGTTATACCAGTAATTAATGCTAGTGCAATTAAAAAGTTATATTGTTGTCGTTTCATTTTCAATAGATTTAGATGCTTTCATTTCATTTATAATATCTTTCAATTCTAATAGAATTTGTAATCGTAATTGTAAATTATCTATAAGGGCATTAATAGTTTTTTCGTTAATCCCTTTTTCGATTAAATCACTATTTAATTTGGCATAGGCATCTGATAGATCACTTATTTTCTTTAAATAGGCATCCAAAATTACCTTACTTTCAGAAGTAGACTCAATACTTGCCATTTCATAATTTATAGCAGTTACATAATAGTCTTCAATTTGCTTCATTTCAGGAGAAATACTACTTAAATTGGTAATCTGCGGAGTACCCGTCTGTTGTTCAATATCATCTGATTTATTAAATAAAGAAAAATAACCAATGCTAAATATTATTGCCACTGATGCTGCCACTTTTAAAAAGAAATAATTCCTTTTTTTTAGTGTATGTAATTCTGTTAAACGCTCTTCGAACCTCACTCTATGGCCCTTTTTCAATTCTCTAGAATTAGATTGAGCCTCTTTCAAAATATCTCTTATATCTTTAGGCATAATTATATTGTTTTAATAATTCTTTTAATTTATTCTTTCCTCTAAATAATTGTGATCTTGATGAAACTTCTGAAATATTTAATATTTCTGAAATTTCTTGATGATCATACCCTTCCAATAAAAACAACTTCAATATCACCTTATATTTATCGGGTAATTTATTTATAGATTCGTTTATACATTCTAATGTGATACAATCATCTACTTCCCAATTTTCCTCATTAGCTATTTGAATATCTTGAGAATCAATAGAAACAACATTTAATTTTCTTTTTTTCAACCAATCTAGACACTGATTTATTACTATTTTTTTAAGCCAGGCACCAAAAGAAACTTTTTCATTAAAAAATGCTATTTTTTGAAATGCCTTGATAAAACCTTCTTGTGCCATATCTTCAGCAATAGCCTCATCTTTTACAAAATTATAAGCGGTATGATACATTGCTTTGCAATACATGTCATACAATTGCATTTGCGCTTTTTGATTATTTTGCTTGCATTCAGCTATCAATCTAGACTGCAAAAATTTAGTTTGGCTCATACTATTTTGTTGCTTCTGTTTTAAATACGATCAAATAAATGTAGTGTTGCACTTTTCTAAAAATAATTATTTTAAATTTACAATTATTATCGCTTCCACGGATATGGATAAAAAATCGAAACATAAAAATACAATACACCAGGTAGATGGTATAGACCAGCCTCCGACTACAGATGGNACTTCTATTCAAAAAATAAAATTAAATAGAAACAAACTCCCTGACACTGTTGAATTTGTTAAACATATATTAAAAGGAAATATTTCCTATTTGAGTAGGGCAATTACTTTGGTAGAGAGTACAAATAAAAAACATCAAAAACAGGCTTCTGATATATTATCTGCATGTTTACCATATGCAAATAAATCGATTAGAATTGGGATTACGGGAGTGCCTGGGGTTGGTAAGAGTACATTTATTGAGGCGTTTGGTAAACATTTAACAGCTCTGGGTAAAAAAGTTGCAGTATTGGCGGTTGACCCGAGCAGCACTATAAATCGAGGAAGTATTTTAGGTGACAAAACCCGAATGGATGAGCTGGTTAAAGATAAAAATGCTTTTATCAGACCTTCTCCCTCAGGAGAATCATTAGGTGGTGTGGCTCAAAAAACAAGAGAATCTATTATTTTATGCGAAGCTGCCGGCTATGATACCATTATTATTGAAACTGTAGGTGTTGGACAATCAGAAGTTGCTGTACATTCTATGGTTGATTTCTTTTTATTATTAAAACTAGCTGGTGCCGGTGATGAATTACAAGGCATCAAACGAGGGATTATAGAAATGGCAGATGCTATTGTTATAAATAAAGCTGATGGTGCTAATATAAAGCAAGCAAAACTTGCTAAAACTGAATTTACAAGAGCTTTACATTTATATCCATTAAAAGAAAGTCGGTGGGAGCCTAAAGTAATAACCTGCAGCGCTATTAATAGTACTGGAATAGATACTGTTTGGCAAATTATCTCAGATTATATAGACCTAACAAAAAAGACGTCATATTTTGAAGATCAACGAAATAAACAGAATAAATTTTGGTTTTTAGAGACAATTAATCAAAAGTTAAAAGATGAATTTTATGCTAATGCTTCTATTAAAAATGAATTAACAAAATTATTACAGAAAGTAGAATTACAACAAATCACTCCTTTTGTAGCTGCGAATAAGTTATTAGATTCATATCACGAGCAAAACATTAAATAAATGAGCTCTATTTCTATTACTTAACAATTTCTAATTCAAAAATCAAATCTGTATTTGGTGGAATTCGTTGATTCCCTTGTGCTCCGTAGCCTAAATGTGCAGGAACGAATATCATAGATTTATCACCAAAATTCATGTTGAGCATTGCCTCTTTAAAGCCAGGTACTAAGGTAGCTTCCTCACTATATACCATCGAGAAAGGATTATAAGCCCCCATTGATTCGGCACGACTATCATATTTTCCATATTTTTCAGCCTTCTCTTTATAACTAGTAGCGATTAAACTGCCATCAGTAAAATAAATTGCATAGTTTATTTTTACTTGGGTACCTCTAGTAGGTTGCACTCCATTTCCTTGTTCTGTAATTTGCATCTTTAAGCCAGATGAAAATTCTTTAGCTCTTATATTATTCTCAGTTACGGTTTTTAAAAATTCATTTTTTATTATTTTCAATTCTTCAATTTTCTCTTTCGCCTCTTCTTCTAATTTTTTAAAATAATTTGCAAATATTTTATGAGCTTCAAATTGTTTAGCCCCTTTCCCTACTCTAATGATTTCAATTGCGTTCATGACATCATCCTTAATAATACTATCAACAACATTTTGTCCAAATACAACATGACCAAAGACGGTGTGTTTACCATCTAAATGGGGTATTGCTCTATGCGTAATAAAAAACTGGCTCCCATTTGTTGTTGGTCCTGAATTCGCCATAGACAATACACCTGCTTTATCGTGTGGCAATAACAAATTAGCTTCGTCATCTGTAGGGAATTCATCTTCAAATACATAACCTGGTCCTCCAGTACCTTTGCCCAATGGATCTCCTCCTTGAATAATAAAATCTTCAACCACTCTATGGAACTTTAATCCGTCGTAAAATGGTTTTCCTTTGTAATTTTCAGTGACATAGACATTGCTTCCCTCTGCTAAAGAGACAAAATTAGCAACTGTAATTGGTGTGTCTTCATAAGTTAAATTTAGCAATATACTGCCTTTATCCGTTTGAATATCAGCATACAAACCATCTTCTAAATTTGGGTAACTTGTAGATTTACAAGAACTAATTACTAGTACGCCCAATAAAATAGTAAACTTTATAATACTCTTCATTTAAATTTTTCAGATTTATTTAGTGATAATTTTATTCAATTTGACTGTATAAACTAGAGGTTGGTTAGAACCAATTTTTTGATATCCTGAATATCCATATGCTTTATGCGATGGAAACAAAAATGTAACAACTTCTCCCTCTTTCATTAATTTCAGTCCATCCTGTAAACCTGTGATCAATTCTTGTTTATCTACAATATAACGTCTTTCTCCTAAATCATCATTAGTATATAAAACCTCACCATTAATATCTTTAATATTATAGCTATATATTACTTCATCTCCTGTCAAAGGTAATTGAGAAGAATTTGAATCTTTATTGATATAACAATACCAAAAACCGTTTGGTGAACTTATATATTCATGTAAAGAATCTTTTTTTATAAATTCTAAAAATGCAGATTCTTCAAGTTTATTAACCATTTTATTCCTCTGAATAGATTCCTTTAAAAAAGTAGATGAATTTCTAGTTACGGGCTTTCTAGGTGTAGGATCTACACAAGCATACAGTACGATGCTTAAAACTAATATTACAAATTTATTCTTCATAAGAATTTTGTAGTTCTTTATTATACTTTGGTACAATTTCTAAAAATTTAGCTATTGTTTCTTTTAATGACATTTCACTTCTTCCTCCTGCAGCATTATCATGACCACCTCCATTAAAATGTTTTCTAGCAAACTCATTCACTGAAAATTTTCCTTTAGAACGTAATGACATTTTAATGATTCCTTGTTTTTCATCTTCAATAAAAATAATCGCAAAGACAATTCCCTTTATGGAGAGGCCATAATTCACAAAGCCTTCAGTATCTCCTTTTTTGAAATTAAAAGTATTCATTTCTCTTTGTGATAATGAGATATATGCTGTCTTATACTCTTCTAACAATTTTAAATTACGTAATGCCGTACCTAATAACTTTAATCTGTTAATAGAGTTTGTATCATATAATCTATTGTGAATTTTAGTATGATCAATACCAATGTCCATTAAATTTGCAATAATTTTATGAGTGATACCAGTTGTTGATTTATATTTAAAAGAACCTGTGTCTGTTACTATTCCAGTGTATAAGCAAGTGGCAATCGATTCATCAATACTTCTTACAGCGCCAATTTTTTCAAAAAAATGGTACAACATTTGACTTGTCGAAGAAATTGAAGCATCAGAAAACATAAAAGTAGCATAATCATCAGGCTGTTGATGATGGTCGATCATAATATACGTTGCAGTAACACTCTCTAACACTTCTTGCATAATTTTACCAACTCTATGCAAAGCATTAAAATCTAATGTGAAAATAATTTCAGCATCATTAAGCAATTGAGATCCTTTATTAGTATTTTCTTCAAATACCACAATATCATCTTGAGAGGGCAACCATTTTAAAAAATCTGGACAGTCATTGGGTGATACTACACTAACATCATGTTTTAATTTCTGCAAATAATGATACAAGGCTAAACTTGAACCGTAGGCATCGCCATCAGGATTTCTATGCGATACTATTGCAATTTTTTTGGGTGTAGACAATAACTCTTTTATCTGTAAAATTTCCTTGTCATTCATTGAGGCAAATATACAATAAAATAGAAATTTGATATCTTAGAATTTACTAATTTTGATTCTTGACATTTTAAAATTTACTCTCAATGAAAACAGCTATTTATATACTACTATTGATTATACTGATTTCTTGTAAAGACAATAAAACGGCGCCCAATAATGTGAGTAATAGTAATCCGAATTTTATTATTGCTTTTGGCTCTTGTAACAATCAAAGATTGGAAAATAATCTATGGGCCGAAATTACAAAGAATAAACCCGACGTTTGGATCTGGGGAGGTGATATCATCTATGCCGATACAGAAAACATGCAACTGATGCAATCTTATTACAATCAAGTTAAAAGTAATAATAAGTATCAGACTTTCAAAAGAGATATTGATATACTAGGCACTTGGGACGATCATGATTATGGTGTAAATGACGGAGGAACTGAATTCATTAAAAAGGACAGCGCTCAACAATTATTCTTAGATTTCTTTGATATACCTATTAATGATCCTAGAAGAAGTCAGAAAGGAGTATATCATAGTGAAATATATAATGTAGGTAAAGAAAATATAAAAATAATTTTACTAGATACGAGATATTTTAGAACCGCATTAAGTGAAGATCCAACAGGAGATAGAAGATACATCCCTAATACCAATGATGAAGGAACAATTTTAGGTAACGATCAATGGATCTGGCTAGAGAATGAATTGACAACTTCTACTTCTAATTTTAATATAATTGTTTCTAGTATTCAGTTTTTATCTCATGAACATGGTTGGGAAACTTGGGGTAATATGCCACATGAAGTTAAAAAATTGCAAAATTTAATTGTTTCATCTAAGGCAAATGGGGTACTGCTTTTATCAGGTGACAGACATCTCTCTGAAATATCAGCTATAGAACTTGATGGGTTGAATTATCCATTGTATGACTTCACATCTAGCGGATTAACTCATTCATACGAAAGCTATACACACGAACCAAATGCATATAGAAAATCAAAAGTTATTTCAATAAAAAACTTCGGATTATTGAAGTTTAATTTAGCGTCTAATACTGTGACAATGGAGTTAAGAGGTTTAGAAAATAACCTTTTGGAAGACTGTATACAAAAATATTAATGGTACTATAACGTTGACTTTCCATAAAAACTGTTATTTTTGCACCTTATTTTAAGAAAACACTTATATGATAACAAATAGAACATTTACAATGCTCAAACCTGATTCGGTTGAAAAAGGTAATATTGGAGCCATTTTAGAAAAAATAAATGCTGCAGGTTTTAGAATCGTAGCAATGAAATTAACACATATGACAGTAAGAGATGCAGAGGCATTTTATGCTGTTCATAACGAAAGACCATTTTTTGGTGATTTAGTTGAATATATGACAAGAGGTCCGGTTGTTGCTGCCATTTTAGAAAAAGATAATGCAGTTGAAGATTTTAGAGCTTTAATTGGTGCTACAAACCCTGAAGAAGCGGCTGAAGGAACTATTAGAAAATTGTATGCAGCCTCTATTGGAGAAAACGCTGTTCATGGTTCTGATAGTGATGAGAATGCAGCTATTGAAGGTGCGTTCCATTTTTCTGGACGTGAAATGTTCTAATAGTTAACTTGTGAATTATTATACAAATAAAAAACGCCTCGAATATTCGAGGCGTTTTTTATTTGTATAATAATTAAATATTCTAATATCTAATTGCTTTCTTACTTAATTCGGCACCATTATCAAAGGTTGCATTTAAAATCAGGATGGTACCTTTCTTAATGTTTTGAGTACTAATATTAAATTGACTTTCATTAGGCTTTGTATCAATTAATAATCTACCCATCATATCATATACTTTAAGGCTTGTAATAATAGAACTAGATTTTAATTGTAATTCGTTCTCTTCGTTCATTACAACAAAATTGTTATTTAATTCTAAATCATCAACACCTAGAGTTGATTTATTAAATTGTAATGTAAACCTATCAGGAAAATTACCTTCTCCGTTAACATCAAATTCATAGTCAGCTAATTTTAGATCATGTGTGATACCAAGCTCATTATCGACTAAATATAAATCGTTGTCATTCAAGGCACCTTCTATATTAAAGATACTAATTTTATAGCTCATTGCATCAGGAATATAAGTATCAAAACCTAGCGATACTTTTTTATCTACGTTAAAACTACTTAATCCTTGTACAGCATAATAAGTATCTTCTATTTTTGAGTAAAAATTAATCCAACTGGCACCTAATCTAGTCCCATCATAACCTCTGTCATATCCATCAGTAGCATTGTCAAAAAAGCCTACTAATATTTGATTAAAAGCTCCACCTGTTTTACTTTCAACATTTAACCATACACGATCCTTCTCTTGATTTGCCGTGCTTTTAGTATCTGGCGCTCTAAAGAATTGTGAATTTTGACCTTGTAGACGCATCGTATTTTCGAAAAATACAGGTCCACCACTTACAGATTTTACAAAAAAGCCTTGACCTGATCCGATATTACTTGTTGGTACTGGACCTCCTGAAGGGGCAGCTAAAATACCACCAGTCAAATTATACGTAGCATAATCTAATCCTAAAAATTGACCAGATACAATATCAATTGCCGTATTGTGCGTCCATAACCAAATTGTTCCGTCTATATCATTATTACTAACAGATTGAATAAAGTCATCAATGTTTATAGCAGATGGATATGGATTTCCAATTAAATTAAAATCAGAATCACCAATACCATCATTGTTCCAACCAACAACAATACCTTTTGTTCCATTATTAGGAGTACCAGTAAAAGTAACTGTATGAGTCCCACCATCTGGTGTACCACTTGGAGCCTCAGAAATATAACCTCTTGCAGAGGTCATAGTACCGGAAGCTAGAGACCAATCACCCCAAAAATCAGGAGAGGTACTTGGTATATCCCATTTAAATATTCTAGTTGGGTCTACACCGGCAAAAGCTTGTCCAATTGATGTGTTTACAGGTGATGACCAGTAAGTAATATCTCTAAAGTTATTTAGAGTAGTTGTAACTTCAATTTTACTAATGTTACCACTCATTGTAGCGTCTGGGTTTACTGTGACTAATGACTCAGTGTCACCAATAATAAATGAACCATTTACTGTTAAATCATTTTCAACTAAAATATAATTCGATCCACTACCTCCACTATTAAAATTAATAATAGAACCTGAGTTTACAGTTAAATTACACGAATCAAAAGACCCATTACTTTCATTATAAGTACCATTAATTATGGCATTTTTAGTTTTGTCTGGTATATCATTATCCCAGGAAGATGTCCAAATTGTTGGTCCTACGGTTTGTCTACCCAAGGCAACATTTGTAGCAAGATCGGCCGCATCAACCTCATTAAGGGTTAATTGAATATACTGACTAGCATCGTAAGTAATATTTGTAGGATCATAAACAATAGTAGGAACTTCTGAAGTACCACAACCTTTGATCAAAGCAATGTCAACTGCCCAAGTAATTGCTTGTTGATCTCCCACAATTCCCATAATATCACTTCTATTATTATAACAATTTGAGCCATTACTACTAGATATTAAAATAACATCATTTCCATTAAACCTACACACTTCAGTATCAACAACAGTCACTGTATTTACAAAATTCGTTAACGATGCTCCAGATCTTCTGAATAAAACTACTTCACCGGCAGCTAATGGTGGGATAGCCACAGATATTGTTGGCGGACTGGTACTGATAAATCCTGAAGTTGTCCCTTCTAAATCTTCGAATAATGCTAAATGATAAGCATTCGTTAAAGTAGCATCTTGAGATATATTTTTCACCTCAATCCAATTATTACTAGCATCTGTCCCTTCAAAATATTGAGTAATAAGTAACGGATTACCTACATTAGCGTCAATACCTTCTCCTTGTATGTCAAAATTATATGGATCTTCATCAACGTCGTCATTTGCAATAGTAATGGTAGCCGTTCGAATACCAACAGCACTAGGGTTAAATGTTATTTGAAATGTTGTACTGTTTGTGGCAGTAATTAGTGACGATGGTACCGCAGATATTGTAAAATCACCAGCATGTGCTCCTGATATTGAAACAAAAGGACTCGGGTCTGTTAAATTTAAATCAGCAGCGCCATTATTCTCAATAGTAAAAGTATTAATTACGCTCCCGCTAGTTACATCAACTTGACCGTAATCTGTGTCATCTGTAACGCTTGGTGTTGTATCACCATCTACAATTTCAACTCCATTACCAAATACATCCATTTCAGGTTCTAAAGCAAGACCTTCACCTCGTAAATTTATTTGATACGGATTTTCATCAGAATCATCATTCACAATTATTAAGGTAGCCAGATCAACCCCTACATCCGGACTGTTATAAGTCACTCCAACAACTGTAGATTGTCCAGGTAATATGGGTGAAGTAGCCGCAGTGGTAATTGTAAAATCCGCACTTCCTCCAATAAAAGTAGAGCTAACAGTTAAATTTGCAGTACCTGTATTTTGAATGGTAAATAAATGTTCAACGGGTGTTCCTATTCCTACTTGACCATAATCTGTATCATCAGCCACATTCGGTGTATTTGTACCATCTCCAATAATTGAAATACCATTTCCTAAAACATTTATTTCAGGTGCAGCTAAAACTACGCTTTCCCCTTGAATATTTATCGTGTAGGGGTTCTCATCCGAATCTCCATTAAATATAATAAGTTGTGCGTTATATACACCAACCGCAGCGGGTGCAGTAAAGGTAACGCCGATTGTGGTAGAACCTAATGGCGCAACCGGAGATACTGCAGGAGTAGTAATTGTAAAATCAGAGCTTCCTCCTATAAATGAAGGGTTAACTGTTAAATTCACATTACCTGTATTTTCAATGGTAAATATATGTTCTACAGCAGTACTTGCAGCTACTTGACCATAGTCTGTATCATCTGCTACATTTGGCGTATTCGTTCCATCTCCAATAATAGAAATTCCGTTTCCTAAAACATTTATTTCCGGTGCTGAAGGAGCAACACTTTCTGCTTGAATATTGATCTGATAAGGATTTTCATCAACATCATCGTTTGATAAAAATAAGGTAGCATTATAAGTACCTAAAGCAACTGGTGCAGTAAATGTTATTCCAATAGTGGTAGAACCAGAAGGTAGAACCGGAGAAACAGCCGGTGTTGTAATTGTGAAGTCAGAACTCCCTCCAATAAAAGCTGGATTAACTGATAAATTGGTTGTGCCTGTATTTTGTATTGTGAATATATGTTCTAAGGTATTTCCTGTTAATACCTGACCATAATTTGTATTATCTGATATCAATGGTGTATTGGTACCATCTCCTATAATTGAAATGCCATTACCTAAAATATCTATTTCCGGACCCACCGGAGCAACACTTTCACCTCTAATATTGATCTGATACGGATTCTCGTTTGGATCATTGTTAAAAATAATTAATTGAGCATTATAAACTCCTAATGCCACTGGTGCAGTAAAAGTAACTCCAATAGTCGTTGAACCTGATGGAGGAATTGGAGAAACTGCCGCAGTTGTAATAGTAAAATCAGAACTTGCACCTATAAAAGAAGGATTAACAGTTAAATTGGTTGTTCCTGTATTTAGTATTGTAAAGATATGTTCTACTGCAGAACCTGTTGTTATTTGACCAAAATCTGTATCATCACTAACAAGAGGAGTATTGGAACCATCACCAATAATTGAAATTCCATTGCCTTGTACATCGATCTCCTGCTGTGCCTGGACAAAGCCAATAGTTGTTAGTGTTAAAATAAGTGAACATAGTAATTTTTTCATTGTAATTTTATTAAAGTTAGCGACTTAATTGATTTTATGTTTAATAGACAAATATACAAATTATATGGTTATTCATAATAGCTTAACGTTTTTTATCAAAGTTTTATTTAACTTTTCGTTAAGTAGTGTTAAAATTTTATCTTTTCCGTAACTAAGTTCTTCTCTTAAGACAGACGACGTAAGCTTTACAAGTAAACTTCCGTTTCTAAATTGCACTTCTTGAGTATAACTAACAACTCCACTCCCCATCACTTCAGCCCAGGCTTCTTTTATCTTAATTAGATCAATACCTTTTTGCAATTTATTTTCCTCTAACACATTGTGCATTAGGTCTTTAATTGATGCTGATTCTGTATTTCTCTTGTTTGACATAATTAATCTAATACAAACATTTTATAAGGTTGCTTCGTTTTTCTAATTACTTTTTCAGTTCTATCAGCATGCGTATCTGAGATAAAAAGTTGTCCGAAATTATCATCATTTACTAAGGCTATAATTTGTGAAACTCTTTTTTCGTCTAATTTATCAAAAATATCATCCAATAGCAAGATCGGAGTTAATTTTGATTGTATTTTAACAAAATCAAACTCCGCTAATTTTAATGCAACTAAATATGATTTCTGCTGCCCTTGAGATCCGAATTTTTTTATAGGATAACCATCTATAGTATATAACAAGTCATCTCGATGAATTCCTACTGAAGTATATTGTAAGATTCTATCCTTTTCTATGCTATTTACAAGTAAGTTTTCAAATTCTGAACTATCTAATTGGGTCTTATACAAAAAATCTACTTCCTCATCGGCACTACTGATATGGCGATACCTTTCCTTAAAAATGGGTGTGAATTTTTCAAAAAATATTTTTCTTTTTTCATAAATAGGCTGCCCAAATTCTATGAGTTGTTTGTTATAAATTTCAATATTTAACTGATCAAAAGTATGATTTAATGCAAAGTATTTTAATAGTGAATTCCTTTGTGAAAGCACTTTATTATAAGCTATTAAATGATTTAGATAAACTTTATCTGACTGTGCAATTACGCTATCCATAAACTTACGTCTGATAGCACTTCCTTCAACAATTAAATTAGTATCATTTGGTGATACAATCACTAATGGGATCAAACCTATATGCTCAGAAAGTTTTTCGTATTCCTTTCCATTTCGCTTTACTACTTTCTTTAATCCCTTTTTAATACTACAACTTATCAACTCTTCTTTATCATTAATATCAAAAACACCTTCAATTAAAAAAAAATCTTTATCATGTTGTATGTTTTGTACTGCAATACTGTTAAAATAACCTTTTGTGAATGCTAATTGATAAATAGCATCTAAAGCATTCGTCTTACCAACACCATTATCACCCACAAAACAGTTAATCTTAGCATTAAAATCGAATGTTTCAGAATCAAAATTTTTGTAATTTACTAAGGCAATTTTTTTTAAATACATTTAGCAATGTTTATTACTGAACTAAAATAATTTTTCTTTTTTATTAGTTTTTTCAATACTTCGAATCAATCTATCACAACACAAAAAAGGTATTTTGGAGATGGTCAAATATGTCATTTCTCTACTAAATAAAAAAAGTAGTCTTCCGTTCATTGCAAAAAAACAAAATTTACCTTAATATTAACGATATTTTTTCAATAAAAAATTATATTTTTGCGCACACAAATTTTGATATTGAAATGGCAACTTATAAGAAAAAAGGAGGATCAAAGAAAAATAAGATTTCTAAAATTGAGGAACAGAGTACTACTGCTGAAGTATTTAACACTTTAGACGAAACTGCATCCAAATCAGAACAATGGATTGAAAAAAACAGTAAACCATTATTTACTGGCTTAATAGTAATATTGGCTTTAGTTTTAGGCTATTTAAGTTATAATAAATACATCCAAGAGCCTAAAGAAAAAGAAGCCGCCGATGAATTAGCATANCCAAAAAGCTTTTTTGATCAAGCTGAATCTGGCGCAGTTGCTATAGATTCTTTGTACAATTTAGCATTAAATGGAGCTGATGGTAAATATGGCTTATTAGATATTATCGATAATTACGGTGGTACAAACGCTGGTAATCTTGCAAAATATATGGCTGGAATTTCATATTTAAAAATGGACGATTATCAAAATGCCATTACGCATTTAGGCAATTTCTCTACTGATGATGAAATATTAGGAGCACTGGCTAAAGGAAATATAGGAGATGCTTTTTCAGAAATTGGTCAGCCAGAAGAAGCATTAGAATATTATATCAAAGCCGCTAATTTTAAAAGCAATGATTTTACATCACCTTTGTACTTATTTAAGGCAGGTAATATTGCTTATGATTTAGGAGACTACAAGAAAGCTGAAGATTTATTTACTAAAGTGAAAGATAATTATCCAACTTCTGAAGAAGGTATTAAAATCGATATTTATATCAATAGAGCTCAATTAGCGTCTCAAAAATAAGCTAAAATGGCTACTACAAATTTATCAGAATACGATAAGTCATCAATCCCAAATGCGAAACATCTTCGATTTGGGATTGTTGTTTCTGATTGGAATGATAGTATTACTAACAATTTATTTGATGGAGCCAAACAAACCTTAATCGAAAACGGTGCCCTTCTGAATAATATTACTCGTTTAAATGTTCCTGGAAGTTTTGAACTTATCTATGGTTGCAAACATCTTTTAAAAAAAGGAGAATTTGATGCTATTATTGCCGTAGGATGTGTAATTCAAGGTGAAACTAGGCATTTTGATTTTGTTTGTGAGGCTGTATCTCAAGGTATTAAAGATATCAATTTACAGTACGATATACCTACAATTTTTTGCGTGTTGACCGATAACACCTTACAACAATCTATTGATAGATCAGGTGGAGAATTAGGTAACAAAGGTGTAGAATGTGCAATTGCTGCTATAAAAATGGCAAGTTTAAGATAGTTTTAACTACCGAATTATAAACAATATTTGACCATTTTTTTTAATTTTAGTATTTTTGACTAAATATCTTAATTGGTTTGATTATTGCTGTGATTACATCATAAAACTTTAATACTTTTCGATAAATTATGGGATTTTTAAAACGTAAAAATAAGAAGTTTGATTATACCCCTAGATTTTATAAAGGAGAAGGGAATCCATATCAAATAGGGCATAAATTTGATGAATTTAGAACAACAGTAGGAAAAAGTAAAGGACTAAAATCAAAATTCACCAACGCAATTGAAGAATCTAAAAATTCTAAAAACAAAGGCTTTAATAAAACTATATTAATAATAATCGCAATTTTAACCCTAATTTTTCTTTACATCATAGATTTTGATTTATCTATTTTCTTAATAAACTAATGTCAGATATAATCCAATTACTTCCCGACAACGTCGCCAATCAAATTGCAGCCGGCGAAGTAGTACAACGTCCTGCTTCTGTTGCCAAAGAACTGCTTGAAAATGCTATAGATGCTGGTGCAACCGAAATAAAAATACTCATTAAAGAAGCCGGCAAAACACTTGTTCAAGTTATTGATAACGGTAAGGGAATGAGTACTACAGACGCAAGGCTTTCATTTGAACGACATGCAACCTCTAAAATAAAAACAGCGGAAGACTTATTTAGTTTAGATACTAAAGGCTTTAGAGGCGAAGCTCTTGCATCAATCGCTGCAGTTGCTCATGTTGAACTTAAAACTAAACTAGAAGATCAAGAACTTGGTACACATATAAAAATTGAAGGAAGTACAATTCAATCACAAGAAGTAATTTCTATACCGGTTGGCACTAGTATATCCGTAAAAAATTTATTTTTTAATATTCCTGCAAGACGAAATTTTTTAAAATCAATTTCTGTAGAAACTCGCCATATAATGGATGAATTTCATCGCGTTGCATTGGCACACCCTAATATTTCATTTGCTCTTTACAATAATGATAATGAAACATTAAAATTAAAAAAAAGTAATTTAAAAAAACGAATTGTAGCAGTTTTTGGAGGTAAAACAAATGAGAAATTAGTGCCTATACAAGAAAACACCGATATAATTACCATAGAAGGTTTTGTTTCAAAGCCAGAGTTTTCGAAGAAAAAAAGAGGAGAACAATTCTTTTTTGTAAACAACAGATTTATTCGGAATGGTTATTTACATCATGCTGTTGCAAATGCTTTTGAAGGTTTGTTAGCTCCTGGCTATCATCCCTCCTATTTTTTGTATTTAACAGTACCTCGACACACTATAGATATTAATATCCATCCTACAAAAACTGAAATAAAGTTTGAAAATGAGCAAGCTCTATATGCTATTTTGAGATCTACTATTAAACATAGTTTAGGTCAATATAATGTAGCGCCAATTTTAGATTTTGAAAGAGATGCTACTATGGATGTTCCCTATCATTTTAAGGATAAAAAATCATTGACGACTCCTCAAATTGAGATTGATCCCGATTTTAATCCTTTTGAAAAAGAAATAGTATCAAGCTCGTTTAAAAAACAATCGTCGTCCAAACAATGGGAATCGCTCTATGTGAATGCTGCTGCTGATGAAATTAATATCCAAAATATTGAAGTTGATGCCCAAATAGTTACTAAAGATTTATTTGATGAATTTGATAGCCAAATAACAAATAAAACCTACCAAGTCCATCAAAAATATATTTTAAGCGTAGTAAAATCAGGTGTACTTTATGTCAATCAAAATTTAGCACATCAACGTGTTTTATATGAAGATCTATTGACCAAAATGACCATTGAAGACACATCAAGTCAACAGTTATTATTTCCACTGGATTTGGTCTTTAATTTATCAGATATTGCTTTAATTGGAGAAATTCAGTCTGATTTAGAAAGCGCTGGTTTTCAGTTTGAAGCTATTAAAAATGACACCATCACACTTAATGGAATTCCTGTTAATGTGAAGCAAAGTGAAATTCAAGAATTATTTGAAGAGCTGTTTGAAGCACTTAAAAATGAAGTGCCTGACTCGAGTTTTAGTCAAATAGACACTATTGCAAAAAGTTTGGCAAAAAGTCTTGCTATAAAAAATGGTACAAAATTGACAAATAGAGAGCAAGAAGAATTGCTAGGAAAACTCTTTTCGTGTAAAGAGCCTAATCATTCACCTTTTGGTAAAAAAACTTTTATTAAGCTCTCTCAAGATGAGATTCAACTAAAATTTGACAACTAATTAGTCGAATAAAACAATTATAAACAATGGGAAGATTAACCGACGCCATTAAACATTTATTAATCATAAACGTTCTTTTTTATGTAGTGACATTTTTCATTCCAAGTATGACTGATAAAATGTTCGAATGGTTTGCATTATTTTATCCGAGCAATGAACTTTTCCAACCTTGGCAATTTATTACACATATGTTTATGCATGGTGGTTTAATGCATATCATATTTAATATGTATGCCCTTTGGGCATTTGGTTCACCTTTAGAACAACTATGGGGGAAAAATAAATTTTTCTTTTTCTATTTTTCAGCAGGCTTAGGTGCTGCATTAGTATATACATTAGCCAACTATTATATGCAATCATTTGATGCAGTTGCCGTTGGTGCTTCAGGTGCTGTGTATGGCGTTTTAGTTGCTTTTGCCTTCAATTTTCCTAATGCGAAGTTGGCATTGATTTTTTTCCCAGTACCTATTGCAGCAAAATATTTTATTCCGATAATAGTTGTTGGAGATCTATTTTTTGGTTTTACTAGATACTCTGTTGGCAACATAGCTCATTTTGCACATATAGGCGGTGCGTTGATAGGTTTTTTAATTATGATGTATTGGAAAAACAATCAGTTTAAGCGGTGGGATAAATGATGGTGGTTTGAAAAATGAAGATAGTATCAAGTAATTAAAATGGGTAATTTAACAGATCAAATAAGAAATAAATTTAAATCGGCCAATATTGTTGAACAATTTGTTTATATAAATATTGCTGTTTTTGTTCTAACCTATTTAGTTAATTCTATTTCTTTCTTAATGAAGTTTGAAGGAAATTTTGTTTTCGATTGGTTCTCATTACCTGCAAATTTTGAAAGCATTATGTCAAGGCCATGGACAATTTTGACTTATGGATTTTTGCATGAAGGAATATGGCATATTCTATTTAATTTGATCATATTATATTATATCGGGAATCTGTTTTTAGATTTCTTTTCTAAACGTGATTTTTTATTCTATTATTTTTTAGGAATGTTTTTTGGCGGTTTAATCTTTATATTAAGTTATAATTTTTTTCCAGCATTAAAATCAGAAAGAGCATTTTTAGTAGGAGCATCAGCTGCAGTAACGTCCATCTTAATCGGAATTGCAACCAAAATACCAAATTATGCCTTGCATTTCAAATTTATAGGAGCTATAAAATTATGGTACATAGCAGTAGCTATAGTATTATTAGACATTGTACAAATTCCTATAAGTAATGCCGGAGGTCATTTAGCCCATCTTGGCGGAGCTCTTACAGGGTTTTTATTGACAAGTCTGGTTACAAAAAATAACAGCTTATCTTTGTTTTTCTCAAATCTATTTAAAGCTAAAAAACAAAAACCATTAAAAACAGTATATAAAAAACGTAAGCCATCTAAAACTGTTAAAAATTCAAATAGTCATCAGCGTAAAATTGATGATATACTAGATAAGATCAGTAAATCTGGTTATGAGACATTATCTAAAGAAGAAAAAGAATTTTTATTTTCAATGGGTAATAAAAAAGATCAGTAATGGCTAAAAGCAAATTGTCACTTATTAATAGATTCCTTTTTTTGCTAAACAATGTTTTTGCAATTGTACTATTGGTTTCTTTTTTTATACCAAGACTTTCTCCTACAAATTTTGGAGTCCTTACTTTATTAAGTCTAATAACACCAGCTTTGATCGTTATAAATATAGTTTTTGTAATATATTGGACACTTGTAGGTTTTAAGAAGCAGCTGCTTTTATCATTTTTTGTCTTATTATTGAGTTTGATCTTTATTCCGAAGCTCCATAAATTTGATAATGAAAAGGTTAAAGAAAATAAAGAGCATTTACGGATTATGACCTATAATGTAAGAAAATTCAACATCTACAAATGGTTGAATATTGCAGATATAGAAAAGAAAATAAAAGACTTGATAACCACTGAAAATCCAGATATTCTATGTTTACAAGAATACAGAGAGTTGGAGACTTTCAAATTAAATTACCCTTTTAATTTCAACTATCGAACTATAAATAATGTACATCCAGGATTGATAATTTATTCTAAATATCCCATTATAAATAAAGGATCTGTAGGAGACGAACGTCATAGTGTAGATGCGATATATGCCGATGTTGTTAAAAATAATGATACTATCCGAATTTACAGTTTTCGATTAGAGTCATTAGGAGTTGTACCAGATAAAGATTATTTCGGACATGAAAATTCAGAAAGGCTCATTAAAAGGATTCGTACGTCTTTTATTTTTCAACAAAACCAAATCGATGCTCTAAACAATCATATAAATCAGTGTGAACATAAAGTCATTTTAACTGGTGATCTTAATAATACAGCCTACTCTTGGGCATATAAAAATATTAAAAACAATTTTCAAGATTCCTTTTTAGAAGCCGGTAACGGATTTGGAAAAACCTATGAGTTTATTAATTTTCCATTAAGAATAGATTATATTTTTGTAGATAAAAATATCAAGATTATAGATCATCAGAATCTAGGTGAAAAATATTCAGATCACTATCCAATTGTGGCCACTCTTGAATTCTAGCTTTATTCTATAATTTATTTCTCAAAACCATAGACTCGTTCCACTTTACAGATTCTTACTGTAAATTCTGAATACCAAATGCCTCGTCCCTTATTTCTCGCCTCAGTATGTTCTACATGTAATTTCCAATTCTTTATTGCTTCTAAACTTTCCCAATAAGATACTGTAATTCCGATATCATCTCTGGCCGATTCTACTCCTAAAAATCCTTTTTGCTGTTTTGCTAAAGCAACCATTTTATCAGACATTTCTGAATAACCTTGATCACCATCTGATCTCAAAGATGTAAAAATCACAGCATAATATGGTGGTAGAGGGGTTTTAGCTATCATAATATCAATTCATATTTTTTTTCAGGTAATTTTAAATCCTCACTCACAAAATCTTCTACAAATTGAAATCCCACTTTTTTAACAATCTTTGCAGAATTAATATTCATATTAACTACGTTCGCAATAAGTTTAGGCATTCCTTTTTCTCTACAATAATTAATTAATCCTTTTACTATTTCAGAACCATACCCATTACCCCAATGAATTTCTAACAATTTATAGCCTATCTCATCATCATTATTCTTATCTTTTATATGCGCCACAGTTCCTATAAAATTATTCTTTTCTTTCAGAATAATTGCAAATACCCAATAATCATTATCAGATGTTTCATACAGGTTTAACAATCGATTTAAGTCCTTTTTACACTCGTCATAATCTACTACGCGTCCAAAAGTATATTGCATTACATTAATATTACTTTCTAATTCATAAAACTTTTCAATATCAGAAAAATTGAGTTTCCTTACCTTTAATCGTTCGGTTTCAAAAATAATCTCCATTTCTCTATCAATTGTAATATTATTGTAAATTTGTGCCCCGTAAATGTACAGCAATGAATGCACAAAAAAAAGTTGCCTTTTATACTTTAGGATGTAAACTAAACTTTTCTGAGACTTCTACTATTGCAAGGAGTTTTCAGCATGAAGGGTTTATGCGGGTAGGTTTTAATGAAAAGGCTGACATTTATGTTATAAATACATGTTCAGTAACCGAAAATGCTGATAAGCGCTTTAAAACGATCGTGAAATCGGCTTTAAAATTAAATAGTGAAGCTTTTTTAATAGCTATCGGATGTTATGCTCAATTAAAACCCGAAGAATTAGCTTCAGTTGATGGTGTTGATCTTGTATTAGGAGCAACTGAAAAATTTAAAGTTACCGATTATTTGAATGACTTGTCAAAGAATGAAATTGGCGAAGTACATTCCTGTGAAATTGAAAACGCAAATTTTTATGAAGGCTCCTACTCAATTGGAGATCGTACTCGCGCCTTTTTAAAAGTGCAAGATGGATGTGATTATAAATGCACTTACTGTACTATACCTCTGGCGCGTGGCATTTCTCGTAGTGACACCTTAGACAACGTATTGCAAAAAGCCAAAGAGATCTCAGCACAAGGTATTAAAGAAATTGTACTCACCGGTGTAAATATTGGCGATTATGGCAAAGGCGAATTTGGCAATAAAAAACACGAACATACTTTTTTTGAATTGGTTGAAGCCTTAGATAATGTTGAAGGAATTCATCGATTGCGTATCTCATCTATTGAGCCTAATTTATTGAAAGATCAGACTATTGATTTTGTAGCAAATTCTACTAATTTTGTTCCTCATTTTCATATTCCTCTTCAAAGCGGAAGCGATATCTTACTTCAAAAAATGAAGCGTCGTTATTTGAAAAAAACGTATACAGAAAGAATCAATAAGATAAAAAATACTATGCCAAATGCATGTATTGGTGTTGATGTAATTGTTGGTTTTCCTGGAGAAACTGATGCATTATTTTTAGAAACCTACAACTATCTCAACGAACTAGACATTTCATATTTACATGTTTTTACCTATTCTGAAAGACCGAATACCGAAGCAATTTTATTAGATGCTGTTGTGCCTAAAAAAGTGAGACATAAACGAAGTAAAATGTTACGGGGCTTATCTGTTAAAAAGCGAAGAGCTTTCTATGAAAGTCAGTTGGGAAAGCAACTAATTGTACTTTTTGAAAACGACAATAAAGAAGGATATATTCACGGATTTACAGAAAATTATGTAAAAGTGAAAACGCCTTGGAATCCGGAATTAGTCAATACATTACACAATATTGAATTAACCAATATTGATGACGACGGGTTGGTACGTTTTGATTGGGTAAATGAACCTGTTTTTAATTTATGATAGAAAAAACTCATATTTATTTTGTTCCGGGATTAGCTGCAAGTACAGATATTTTTGAATATTTAGTATTACCGTCTGAACGATTTGAAATTCATTATTTAGACTGGATTATTCCTGAAAGTCAAGACGAAAGTATTAGCAGCTATGCTAAAAGAATGTGCGACCGAATTTCTCAGCCTGATCCTGTTTTAATTGGTGTGTCATTTGGTGGCATTATGGTTCAGGAAATGAGCAAAATCATCAAAAATAAAAAGACCATTATCATTTCCAGTGTAAAATCAAAGAATGAATTACCAAAAAGATTTAGAGTAGCAAAAGCCACAAAAGCATATAAACTTTTTCCTACAAAGGCAGTTACCAATCTAGAAAAATTTGCACATTATGCATTTGGTGATTCTATCAAAAAAAGAGTAAATATGTATCGCAAGTATCTTTCTATGAGAGATAAGAATTACTTGCCTTGGGCTATTTATAATGTTATACATTGGCAGCAGGAAGAACCGTTGTCTAACATAATTCATATTCACGGAAATAAAGATGGTGTTTTCCCTATAAAACATATTCATAATTGTAATGTTATTGAAGGAGGTTCTCATGTAATGATCTTAAATAAGGCGCAGCAAATTTCTAACTTGTTAGTCGCATTAATTTAATTAACTTGCCAAGCTAAATTTGAGATGAACTATGACTATTGAAAAAACTTTTATTAAAGACTTACTAGTAATTCATCCAACAGTCTTTGAAGATGAGCGTGGTTATTTTTTAGAGAGTTATAATAAAAAAGCACTGCGTTCTAATTTAGATATTGAGTTTGTACAAGACAATGAATCAATGTCTCATAAAGGAGTTTTAAGAGGGTTGCATTTTCAAAAACCACCATATGCGCAAGCAAAATTGGTTCGTGTAATTACCGGAAGTGTTTTGGATGTTGTTGTAGATTTACGTAAACATTCAACCACTTATGGCAAACATTACAAACATATTTTATCTGCAAAGAATAAAACACAACTCTATGTTCCTGAGGGCTTTGCTCATGGTTTTTTAGTCTTAGAAGATCATACTATTTTTAGTTATAAATGCACAAGTTATTATCATCAAGAAGCTGAATCAGCGCTCTTGTGGAATGATGCAACACTAAGTATTGATTGGGGTATTGAGCGTCCAATTATTTCTGAAAAAGATAAGATTGCCGAAAATTTTGCTAATTTTACCACTCCATTTTTATAAATATTCCCCTATTATGAGCAAATTTTTAAGATTACTTGGTGTTTTATGTATTGTTATCTTAGGTGGTGTTATGATAAATGCGACGCAACAAGATCCTGAAGAGAAGTTTGATGCTACGCAAAAAGTAACATTTAAAAACACGAGTGATACCTATGTTATTAGAGCTGTTAAAATTCCTGATAACTTAGAATTTGCTGGAGAGAAAGTTCCTCTATACAAACCTGATATTAAAGAACGTATTGACAGAGAATTATTAGTAAATACGTATTGGCAGTCTAATGGTTTACTATGGTTAAAACGAACTCATAAATATTTCCCGATAATTGAACCTATTTTAAAAGAAAAAGGTGTGCCGGACGACTTCAAATATTTAGCAGTTATTGAAAGTAATTTACGCAATGTTACTTCTCCACAAGGTGCAAAAGGATTTTGGCAATTACTTAAAGCTGCTGCAAAAGAAAACGGATTAGAAGTTAATGAAAATGTTGACGAGCGTTATCATTTAGAAAAAGCGACAAGAGCCGCCTGTGATTATTTAATAAAAGCGAAGAAGAAATTTGGTACATGGACATTAGCCGCTGCCGCATATCATGATGGAAATGGTGGTTTAAATAAAAAACTTAGCGAACAAAGAGTAAGCAGTTATTATGACGTACTTGCAGGAGAAAATACACAACGCTATGTACCAAGAATATTGGCTGCAAAAGAAATATTAAGCAATCCTAAAAAGTACGGATTTGAATTTGATGAAGAAGACCTATATACTTTAGAACCCAGCTATCCAGTAAAAGTTGATACAGTTATTACTAACATCGCAGTGTTTGCTAAAAAATTCGGAATAAATTATAAAGAATTGAAATTATTCAATCCTTGGTTACGTGAGAATAAATTGAATAATAAATCACGTAAAGTGTATTATATAAATATACCTGAAAAAAGTAGGCAGTAGGCAGTATGCAGTAAAAAATAAAAAAAACTATTTTCCTCTCAGGGGAATATTGCAGATCTCTTGCTTGGCTTTTTCAAAATCATTGATAATATCCTTTAAAATTTCTGCTGCCGGTTTAATATCGTGAATTAATCCTGCTACTTGACCTATTTCTAATTCCCCATCCTCCAGATCACCCTCAAACATACCGCGTTTGGCTCTTGCTCTACCTAACAATTCTTTTAATTGCTCCGTAGTCGGATTCTGTTTATACAATGCTTGCACCTCCTCATAAAACTTATTCTTTATCAATCTTACCGGTGCTAATTCTTTTAATGTTAATTGGGTACCTCCATCTTTAGTGTCAACTACTTTCTGTTTGAAATTAGCATGAGATGATGCCTCATTACTGGCCACAAATCGACTACCAATTTGAACAGCATCAGCGCCTAAGACCATTGCTGCCAACATACTTTTACCGGTTGCTATGCCACCAGCAGCTATCAGTGGAATCGTAATTTTTTCTTTAACCATTGGTATTAATGTAAAAGTGGTTGTTTCATCTCTACCATTATGTCCACCGGCTTCAAAACCTTCGGCTACAACAGCGTCAACACCGGCTTCTTGGGCTTTTAATGCAAACTTTACACTGCTCACAACATGTACAACAGTAATACCTTTTTCTTTTAAAAAAGAAGTATATGTTTTGGGGTTTCCGGCGGAAGTAAAAACAATTTTAACTCCTTCATCTACAATTATTTTTAGTATTTTATCTAAGTTAGGGTATAACATGGGCACATTCACTCCAAAAGGTTTATCAGTAGCTTTTTTACACTTTTGTATATGCTCTACTAATATATCAGGATACATAGAACCTGCGCCAATTAAGCCTAGACCTCCCGCATTACTTACTGCAGATGCCAGACGCCATCCACTTGCCCATACCATACCGGCCTGAATAATTGGGTATTCTATATTAAAAAGTTGGGTGATTTTGTTCATCTATCTTTTAATCATTTTAAAAGACCTCGATTTTTATTTGCGATCTAATTTTTAATTGCAATTAATATTTACTCCAAAAAAATGCTCCTTTAATTTTCATATCAATAAATAGCGTATTAACACAACCTGTTTTTTTAATATCTAATAAATTAATATCTGTTACCATAATTTGTTTTCCTCTAATAGATTTAAGCAAATCTCTCAATGAACTACTTTTCCCTTTTGCATTGATCACTTTAATATTATTAGAGCAAAAATAATGTTTGATATCCACAAAATTTAAATTGCCAGCTGCATAGTCCTCAATCATTTTTTTTGCCTGCTTTCTTGATAATTCTATTTTCTCTATTTCAGTAGAAGAAACAGTAACTTCAGGTTCATCGGGTATTTGGTTTAATAAGACATCTTCAACCCTATCATTTGACCTTCTTCTATTTCTTCTTGTAGTTTCCTTTTTTGGTAAAACAATGATTGTTTTTATAAAAGCATGCTTGAGATCATCATTCACAATTAATGATATTTTATGTTCCCCTTCTTCTTCAAAAACATACTTAGTATTGGAAGATATAGCATCTACTTTATCAGATTCACCAAAACGCCATTCCCATTTATTTGCAAAGTTAGAAGTACAGCTAAATTCTATTATATCTCCAACTCTTAATTCATCAGGAAAACTAACTTTAGGAATAAGTTCAGGATTAATATTTTCTACAATGACTTTTTCTTTAATAAATATCTGTCTATTTATTTTACAACTACTGTTTACCTTCAACGTAATATTATATAACCCTGAAGCTTCATATTTATGTAAAACATTAGAGACAAACTTTTTATCTGATCCATCGCCAAAATCCCATTCCCATTTATAATCATCATCTCCAATACTTTTAAATTCAATTAGATCTTCAGTAGTATATGAATTCGACAAAATTTCAAAATCAACTGAATCGCAGTTTTCACTTTCAGTATACTTTGCAATAACAATTCCAATCCCAATTAAAAAAATCAATAAAAAAGAAAGAAATACTTTGATATCGAAATGAATTTTTATAAATTTATTTTTCATAATAGGTGATTCCAAATTTTAAATACAAAGAAATAAATTTTTATGACAAAAATTAATACTTATTTGATTATTGTCATTTTTATACTAGTTGGGTGTTCAAAAAAAACATATACTGTACTACCAGACGACACATTAAATGATAAAAATAATAACACTGATAATACTAAAACTAACGAAACAGTGGTGCTGTCAGAAGTTGAACGCAACAAAATAGCATCTATTGTTGGAGTAAAGCCAAAAAAAATAATAAATGATAAATTATATGCTTTTGTAAATGAATGGCTCAATGTACCGTATATTTATGGCGGTGAAGATAAAAATGGAATTGATTGCTCGGCTATAACACAAGATATTTTTAAAGATGTATATGCTATTGACCTTCCTAGAACTTCAGCAGAAATGTTTTGGTCTGATAATATTAGTAGATTTAAAAAAAAACGATATTTAAAAGAAGGAGATTTAGTTTTTTTTAGAATTGACAAAGAAAAAACTATTTCTCATGTAGGAATTTATCTTCAAAACAATAAATTCTTTTCTTCAAACGTTAGTGCAGGAGTAGAAATAGCAGATTTAAATAGTCCCTATTGGATGGCACGTTATGTTGCATCTGGTAGAGTAATAACTAAAAAGAATGTTGTCGAATGAACTAATTTAGAATAATAGTAATTGTATTATTATTTTAAAACATACATGAATTCAAAACTTTAGTTAATAAGTTTATAACCCTAAAACATTATTAACCTAGATTAATTCATGTTTCGTAATCATCTAATACGAACAATAAAAATAAGTACCGATTGAAAAAGAAATTAATAGATAGTGATTTAAAATGGGTTTTGAATAATATTGATTTCGATATTAAAGCAGAAACTTTTTTCTCGAATTTTTTAGATGACTATAAAATTCATTTTTATTTTCAAGACTTTTTTGAAC
>JGI24023J19991_10000534_pt1 | contig 29309 bp, 24 predicted proteins | sample Cruoilmetagenom1_FD_19991 | JGI IMG/M metagenome (IMG submission 19991) | reverse complement strand
TCCAATTACGCCATTGATGTCCGTAAACAGGACCTAAATCTCCATTTTCATCAGCCCAATCATTCCATATTCGCACGCCATTGTCTTGTAAATATTTAATATTTGTATCTCCGTTTATAAACCAAAGGAGTTCATAAATAATCGATTTTAAGTGTAGTTTTTTGGTAGTTACCATGGGGAAACCTTTGCTCAAATCAAATCGCATTTGATAACCAAATACACTTTTTGTACCTGTACCTGTTCTGTCTCCCTTTTCAGTTCCGTTAGCTAATACGTGTTTTACTAAATCTAAATATTGTTTCATCTCATCATGACCTTCTTAAAGTGAAGGAATTTAATTTATGTTTTGCTGTGATATTTGTCAAAAATAAAAAAAGCTTCTCACTCTAAGAGAAAGAAGCCTTATATTTATCAATAGGTTATTAACGTTAATTAATCATGAGTTTTCCTTCTGCATGGGTCTTACCTCTAAAAAGTATTTGAAAGAAATATACACCACTCTTTAAATTTCCACGATTAATTTTAATACGGGCACCAGATATATTAGAAATAGTTTTTACTTTTTGCCCCATAGTATTGTATAATTTTAGCGTATAAATTACATTTTTATTGTTATTAATTTTAATAATTGCTTCCTCATTAAAAGGATTAGGATAAACAATTGCTTTGTTCAATGAAATACTATAATCATCAGTTGCCAAAGTACTTTCAAACTCATACGCTCCAATATCCCAGCCATTACCTATTGGGCGAAGATTATCTTCAAAATCTTTTTCAGGAGCATTTTTTTCACTTCCTTTATCAATAGCAGGAGAAGAGGAGGTTAAATGAAAATTGTTAGCATTAACAAATTTTGGGTCTTTATCCCAAATATTATTAGATCCTAATGATTTATTACTTTGCTCACCAAAAGTAAGGTTGTTTTCAATTCTTATTTTTGATAAATCAACTGGACCTTCTATAAGAATTTGCTCAATATTATTACTGCAAATATTATTTTGGATAACTGCATCTTCTAAACTCAAATTTTCTAACACAATTCCAGCTCCCCAATTCTGTCCTGCCCATTTATTATCATAAAAAGTATTATTAATAATTTTTATATTTTTCATAGGATGAGCACTGGTAATTGCCATATCCCAATTTGAAACTATGATTCCGAAAGTCATATTATGGTACGCTATATTATTATATATATTGATGTTTTCTAGTAAACCTCCAGCTTCAGAAGATAATGCAAAACCACCATCATAACAATCATGAACAGTATTTTGGTAAATATCAATGTTGTAGGTATGTTTTTCATAAGAATCAACATAAATACCTAAGCGTTTAGGCAAATCATGTACATAATTATGGTGTACTTTTCCGTCATGAGCCCCTTGCTTTATGTCTATACCTTCTCCTCCTTTTACACCAGATCCACCATCAAAAATTTCATTGTTCATTACTTCAAAATCATAAGAACCGTCCGTAATACTAATACATTCTTGCTCGCCACCATTACATGCTTTTCTGATTTTATTATTGTCTATAACTAGCTGGTAACTATTCAAAGCAATAATTCCTGAAGAAAAAGTATTGAAAGTTGCACAATCTTTTATTTCTATATGATGAGAATTTTCTATCATAAAACCAGCTTGATCATATGATAAATTATAAGTGGTTCCAATATTTTCTACCTCGATACCCATAACTTTTATATAGCTCTTACCATAAATAAGAAAAAGAGCAGAATGACCATCGTTAATAGTTAAGTTTGTCCCATCAATAATTACTTTTGCTCCAGATTTAGCTTTGTATGTAATGTATTTACCTGCGACTCCAGATTTTTCTGGAATTACTTGCTCATTATAAGTTCCTTTTAAAATGATAACTGTATCACCAGCTTCAAGTGTTTTTGTAGCTTTTTGAATAGTTTTCCATGCGTTGTTTTCTGAAGTTCCGGTATTATTATCATTACCGTTTTTTGAAACATAGTAAGTGGTAGCTTGAAGTCCAAAAGAAATAATAAAAATTAAAACTGTAGAAATAAAATGTACTTTTTTCATAGTAATCTTTAAATTAATATATAAAGCAATTTATTTGTGGGTAGATTTCTTATTTCAGTGCAAAAGTAATGAATTATTTTTATCCAATAATCATTCCAGCAATGGTAGCTGACATTAACGAAGCAATTGATCCTCCAATTAAGGCTTTCATGCCAAATTCTGATAAGGTTTTGCGTTGTCCAGGTGCTAATGAACCAATACCTCCAATTTGAATGCCTATAGAGGCAAAGTTGGCAAAACCACATAACATATAGGTTGCCATGATAATAGATTTTTGATAGCTCAAATGTGTGGCATTTGCCACATTTTTTAAATCTGCTAATTGTATGTATCCAACAAATTCACTGGCGGCTAATTTGATACCTAATAATTGCCCCATCAACATCATATCCTCTTTAGCAACACCAATCAACCACATTAATGGAGCAAAGATAGTTCCTAAAATAGCTTCTAAAGAGAGTTGCGGATACGATGTGTTTTGTGCCATCCAAACATTAAGACTTGTGATGTCTCCAAGCCAACCAAAAATTCCGTTTATCATAGCAATAAAAGCAACAAATACCAGTAGCATAGCACCAACATTTACTGCCAGCCGTAATCCTTCTGTAGTACCATTAGCAATGGCATCTAAGATATTCGCTCCTATTTTTTCTTGAGATACTTCAACGCTAGAATCAATTTGTTCAGTTTGTGGATACAATATTTTTGAAATTACTATTGCTCCTGGTGCAGCCATTACAGATGCCGCCAAAAGGTGTTTGGCATAAATAAGTCTTAACGCGGGGTCATCACCACCTAAAAAACCGATATAAGCTGCAAGAACCGCTCCAGCAACCGTAGCCATACCTCCAATCATCACCAATAATATTTCTGACTTATTCATTTTTTCTAAATAAGCTTTTATAAGCAATGGAGCTTCTGTTTGACCAAGAAAAATATTTCCTGCAACTGACAGGCTTTCAGCACCTGAAATACCTAAAAATTTAGTCAATAACATTGCCATAAATTTTACAACTTTTTGGATAATTCCTAAATAGAATAATACAGAAGTTAATGCTGAAAAGAAAATAATTGTTGGCAAAACTTGAAATGCAAAAATAAAACCAAAGGTATCCATGTCAGCTACCAACCCTTCAAATAAAAATTGACTACCAGCTCTTGTAAAGTCTAAAATACTTACAAAAACACTACCTACAAAATCAAACCCTTTTTGAACAAAAGGTACTTTTAAAACTCCTACGGCAATAATTAACTGAAAAACTAGGCCAATACTCACTGTTTTCCAGTTTATACCTTTTCTATTGTTGCTAAAAGCGAAAGCGATCAAGATTAACGAAATCATACCTAAAGCCCCACGCCATAATGAATTTATGGAAAAACCTTGGCTCGGTATTATAGTGTTGTTTTCAATTTTAGAAGCTACAATTGTATTGTCTTTAAATACTTTAAATTTATGAATAATTCCTTTTTCATTAAAGACAAATGTTGAATCAGTCAGTTCAGTTATTTTATATTTTTTAATGGTGTCTTTTGGTGTGTTGTAGAAAAAAATCAATAATTTGTTTTGAAGAATATAATCACCTGTTGAAGTGGATGAATTAGTTTTAAAATTAAATTCACCTTTCTCTAATGTTAAATAATCGGTGTCATTAATTTTTGAAGATGATTGCTCTAATTTATTTTCTATAGATTTTAGTTGCCACTTTTTTTCTATTTCTTGGGCATTTATGAGTTGAAAACTGAATAAAGTAATCACAAAAAAAAGTAGGTTTTTCATAGGAAAAAATATGGGTAAATTATTTTTGTCTTTTAGAAATTTCATCTCTCAGCTTTGCAGCCAATTCATAATCTTCATTAGTGACAGCTTGATCCAATTGAGTGTTTAATTCTTCTAAAGAAATTTGATCAACAGATGTGTCATCTTCTGTAATATCTAAAGCCAGTTCTTCAATTTCAATTTTTGTTTGTGTTAATTCTGACTCCTCTTTAATTTTTAAGAAAATACCAGCTTTATCAAGAATGTTTTCATAAGTAAATATTGGAGCGTTAAAGCGTGTAGCTAATGCAATAGCGTCAGAAGTTCTAGCATCAATAATTTCTTCAATTTTATCACGTTCGCAAATTAAACTTGAATAAAAAACACCATCAACCAATTTATGAATAATTACCTGTTTTACTTTGATTTGAAACCGGTCAGAAAAACTTTTAAATAAATCATGTGTAAGTGGTCTAGGCGGTTTTATCTCTTTTTCTAATGCAATGGCAATAGATTGAGCTTCAAATGCACCAATGATTATTGGTAAAGTTCTTTCACCTTCAACTTCTTTTAAAACCAAAGCATACGCACCACTTTGTGTTTGACTGTACGATATTCCCTTTATATTAAGGCGGACTAAGCTCATATTTACTTGTATAAAAAAACTGTCTAATTTAAAGGATTTATGTATCCAAAAAATTAGACAGCCTTTAAGGGCACAATTTAATAAAATTATGCGTTTTGAGCCTTAAATTCTTTTAACTTTTCTATTAATTTTGGTACAACTTCAAATGCATCACCAACAATACCATAATCTGCAGCTTTAAAAAATGGAGCTTCTGGGTCTATATTGATGACAACTTTCACTTTTGAAGAGTTAATACCAGCCAAATGTTGAATGGCACCAGAAATACCAATAGCGATATATAAATTGGCAGCTACAGGCTTTCCTGTTTGTCCAACATGTTCACTATGAGGCCTCCAATCGAGATCAGATACGGGTTTAGAACATGCAGTTGCAGCCCCTAGCACATCAGCCAATTCTTCTATCATTCCCCAGTTTTCAGGACCTTTTAGTCCACGACCACCAGAAACAACAATGTCTGCATCAGCAATGGTTACTTTTCCAGATGATTTTTCAACAGTATCAAGTTTTATTTTACCATCTTTTAATTCAGGTGAAAACTCAGAAACCATACTTTCAGTCGGGTTTTCTTTTACTCCAAATGAATTTTTAGCCAAACCGATAACTTTTTTAGTTGTCTTTATCTCTGTAAAATTAAAGGCTTTATTAGAAAAAGCTTTGCGTTTTACTGTAAATGGAGTTATTGATTTAGGTGTTGCTACAACATTTGAAGCAAAGCCAGCTTGAAGTTTAGCAGCAACGATGGGTGCAACATAAGTGCCATTTGCACTTGAGTCAAACACAACCACAGATGCCTCTTCTTGATTTGATGCAGCCACAATAAAATCTGCCCAAATTGAAGCGTCAGCTGTTTTAAGATTAGTACTTTTACCTACTAATATTTTTTCTGCTCCATGTTTAGATAATTCACTAGTGTCTTCAGCAAAAGCTGTTATTACAACTAGATTTGTTTGCATTTGTGAGGCGAGTTCTTTACCATAAGAAACCACTTCTAATGCACTTTTTTTAAATTTTCCTTCCGATGATTCGGCGAATACTAATATTGACATAAAATATATTTTTTATCCTGATCTAGTTTCAGGTTTATTTAACTTTAGCTTAATTATGATTAAGATTCCGAAGCAAGTTCGGATTGATTTAGCAATTGCTAAATCACCTTAGCTTCATTGTGTAATAAATCAACCAATTCGCCAATATTATTAGCATCAACTTGTTTTACAGCACCTCTTGGTGCAGGTTTTTCAAAGTTTTTTGAAGCTGTTGCAATTTCAGATGCCACGGGCTCAACTACAGTTAAAGGTTTTTTTCGAGCCATCATTATACCTCTCATATTAGGAATACGTAAATCTTTCTCTTCTACAACTCCTTTTTGACCTCCAATCACTAAGGGTAAATTGGTACTTAATATTTCTTTACCTCCGTCAATTTCTCTTGTTGCCGTAACATTAGAACCGTCAATATCTAAGCCAATACAAGCATTTATAAAGTTGAAATCTAAAGTAGCCGCAAGTATTGCAGGTACCATACCTCCATTATAATCTATAGATTCTCTACCCGCTAGTACTAAATCATAAGCACCATTTTTTACAACTTCGGCAATCTGTTTTGCAACAAAATATCCGTCAGTTGCTTCAGCGTTTATACGAATAGCATCATCAGCACCAATGGCTAATGATTTACGTAGCGTTGCTTCTGTTGTTGCATTACCAACATTAACTACAGTCACAGTAGCACCCTGTTTTTCTTTAAACCACATGGCTCTTGTCAACACAAATTCATCATAAGGGTTGATTACAAATTGAACACCATTGGTGTCAAACTTTGAATCACCTTCTGTAAAATTAATTTTAGAAGTGGTGTCAGGAACATGACTTATACAAACTAATATTTTCATTTTTTATGTATTTTTTTACTATTAAATTGATGTGTTTACTACACATAGCGAAGTTACAACATTTTTTTCAATTTACTATGCGTGCATAGTAAATTATTTAAATCAAGGTCGGTTTAATTGGTCTTAATTATCTATTTTTGCACTCAATAATTGATACTAAATATAATATGAGAACAATTCAATTTAGGGAAGCTATTTGTGAAGCGATGAGTGAAGAAATGCGTCGTGATGAATCTATATACTTAATGGGTGAAGAAGTTGCTGAGTATAATGGAGCCTATAAAGCTTCAAAAGGGATGTTAGATGAATTCGGAGCTAAACGAGTGATAGATACACCCATTGCAGAATTAGGTTTTGCAGGTATTGCTATCGGGTCAACAATGTCAGGTAATAGACCTATTGTTGAATACATGACTTTTAATTTTTCTTTGGTAGGGATAGATCAGATTATTAATAATGCAGCAAAAATTAGACAAATGTCTGGTGGTCAGTTTCCATGCCCCATCGTCTTTAGAGGACCAACAGGTTCTGCTGGACAACTAGGAGCTACGCATTCACAAGCCTTTGAGAATTGGTTTGCAAACACACCTGGCTTAAAAGTAATCGTACCATCAAATCCGTATGATGCAAAAGGTCTTTTAAAAGCTGCAATTAGAGATGATGATCCAGTTATTTTTATGGAATCTGAACAAATGTATGGAGATAAAGGTGAAGTACCTGATGGAGAATATGTTTTGCCTATTGGTGTAGCAGATATTAAAAGAGAAGGTACAGATGTCACTATTGTGTCTTTTGGAAAAATAATAAAAGAAGCTTATAAAGCTGCAGGCCTCCTAGAAAAAGAAAATATTTCAGTGGAAATTATTGATTTACGTACCGTAAGACCTTTAGATTATGATGCAGTATTTAAATCAGTAAGAAAAACAAACAGATTGGTAATTCTAGAAGAAGCTTGGCCTTTTGCCAGTGTTGCTTCAGAAATAACCTATAAAGTACAAGAACAAGCTTTCGATTATTTAGATGCTCCTATTCAACGTATAACCACAGCTGATACACCAGCTGCGTACTCTCCTGTTTTATTAGAAGAATGGTTGCCAAATTTTAATGATGTTGTCAAGGCTGTAAAATCTGTGATGTATATTAAGAGCTAAATAATTTGGCATTAAAATTGTAATGAATAAACCTTTTGCAGAAACCTTGTAAAAGGTTTTCTTATGTAACATATAAAACTCTAAAAAATTGAAATATTTTATCCTCATATTTTTATGCATTAGTTCAATTGCATTTTCTCAAGTTAAAGTTAGCGGTGTTGTTGTTGATGAACAAAACGAACCTGTCCCTTTTGCCAACTTAATTTTTAAAGGAACTACAGTAGGTACAGTGTCTGATGAAAATGGAAAATTTTACATTGAATCAGAAAATTCATATAAAGAATTAATGATATCTTTTATTGGGTTTGAGAAAAAAACGATTCAGCTTAAAACTAGAAATTTTAATCTTAAAATAGTTTTAAAAGAAGAAAGTTCAGGTTTAGATGAAGTTGTCGTATATTCTGGTAAGGTGAAAAAGAAAGGAAATCCTGCCATTGCAATTCTAAGAAAAATTTGGGCAAAAAAACGTAGAAATGGTGTTCTAATGTATCCACAATATGAATATGATAAATACGAAAAAATTGAGTTCGATTTAAATAATATTAATGATAAATTTAAAAAGAAAAAGCTTTTTAAAGGAATGGAGTTTATCTTTGATAAAGTAGATACTTCTAGTGTTACGGGTAAACCGTACTTGCCAATTTTTATCAATGAAGCCATGTATAAAACTTATGGTAAAAACAAACCGATAAAAAAAATGAGAGATGAACTAGTAGCAAATAAAAATTCAGGATTTGAAAGTAATCAACAATTGATTGAATTCGTAAAACAGTTGTATGTTGATTATAATATTTATGATAATTATTTGAAATTTTTTGACAAAAGTTTTACAAGTCCACTTTCTAGAACAGGGCCTTCAGTTTATAATTATGTATTGACAGATAGTGCTTATATAGAAGATAAATGGTGTTATAATATTGTGTTTTATCCGAGAAGGAAAAACGAATTGACCTTTAAAGGAGATTTTTGGGTTAACGATAGCACGTTTGCCGTTAAAGAAATAGAAATGAATGCTACTAGAAGTGCAAACATAAACTGGGTAAAAGAAATTTATGTTGCTCAAGAATTTGATGTGCTTAGTGATTCAGTCTTTTTACTAAAAAGAGACCATATGATGTCTGATTTTTCTTTAAATAAAAAAGATAAATCTAAAGGGGTATATGGTAGAAGAACCACATTGTTTAATAATTACGATTTTGATAAAATTCGTGATGAAAAATTTTATAAAAAACAAGTCGATGTTTATAAAGAAGAGATCTTTAATAAACCAGATGAATATTGGAGTGAAAACCGTTTAGAGCGATTAAATGATGATGAAGAAGGAGTGTATAAAATGTTAGATACCCTTAAAACAAATAGGAGATTTAAGCAATTGTATAATCTGACTGCAACGTTGGCTAGTGGTTATTGGGAAATGTTTAAAGGTTTTGATTATGGTCCAATTTTTTCGAGTTTTGGTAATAATGATGTAGAAGGTACAAGAATACGAGTAGGAGGTAGAACTTATTTTGGTCAAAATGATATTTGGCGTTTACAAGGTTTTACGGCATATGGGTTTAAAGATAAAGAAATAAAATATGGCTTTTCAGGTAAATGGTTAGTTGATAAAAGAAATAGAATTATTCTTTCTGCGGGGTATCGAAAAGATATTGAGCAAATTGGGGTCAGTTTAACTACTTCTAATGATGTGTTGAACAGGAATTTTGGTTCGGCGGCATTCTTTACCAGAGGAGAAAACTTTAGATTGACTAATTTAAATTTAACCAATTTTACTATTGGTATAGAGCCGATAAAGAATTTAAATTTTAAAGTTGGTGCTACTTATAAAACTATGAAATCGGCAGCTCCCGACTTATTTGACATCCGTTATTACGATGAAAATGGCGATTTGCAATCAGAGATGGAACAAGCCGAGATTGATATCTCTGTACGCTTCACACCCGGAAGAAAAAATGTTGGTTTTGGGGTAGAAAGATCTGTTAGTAATACTGAAAGATATCCTGAAGTTTATTTGAGTTATACCAAAGGGTTAAAAGGAGTTTTAAATAGTGATTTTGATTTTGATAAATTACAGTTGTTTTATAAACACCGTATTTTAATGGGTGGTTTAGGAAAACTTAAATACACTTTAGAAGTTGGTAAAACCTTTGGCGATGTACCCCTCACCTTATTAGATGTGGTGCCTGGTAACCAAACTTTAATTATGTCTGCTCGTACTTTTGATCTGTTAGATTATTATGAATTTGTTACTGACCAATATGCAGCTTTACATATTGAACATAATTTTAATGGAAGAATATTATCTAGAATTCCCTTATTGCGAAAATTAAATTTAAGAGAACTCATAGGGGCTCGTGCCGTTATTGGTTCATTATCAGACAAAAATATTGCAAAAAGTCCATTTTTTGCTGACCCTAATATAGTTACTGGAGCTCCTACAAAACCTTATTATGAATATCATTTTGGTATTGGTAATATTTTTAAATTAATAAGAGTTGATTTTTTGTATAGAGGTAATTATAGAGATTTACCTGGAGCTACAAAATTTGGATTTAAAGCAGGGATTAATTTTTACTTTTAGTCTAGCTCAATGTCATTCAGAACGTAATGAGGAACGAATGAAGTGAGCCTGCCGGCAAGGCAGGGAATCTCTCCAACAAATTGAAACTGTGAGATTCCTCGTCGCACTTTCTCCCGAAGCCTCGGGACTGTCGGAATGACAGAGTGCTAATAATTAAATAATTATCAGTTTACAAGTGTTTTATTCAAATCGAAATGTCGCTAATTTAAACCGATTATTTATTTAAGCTTACCAACTCTTTTATTTTAACAGCCTTTTCAAAATGATCTAATTTCTGCTCCCATATCCACCATGTTGTGGCTTCCATCAATAGTGCTGGATTGTCATTTTTATTCGCAAAAAAAGCGTAAAATGACAACCCTACATTGGGTCCTTTTTGCTCAATTTTGCTCTCACAAACTTTAATTATTTTCTCTCTTAAATTGCTATTCATTTTTATAGGTTAGGTATGTTATTTATTGTCATAAGGGCAGGATTGAAAATAAGCCTGTAAATTAAATTTTCGGTCTTCAAATGTTGAGTGCAGAATTTTAAAGTGCTGAATTCTATCGATTCTAAAAGCTCTAAAATCATTTCGTAAATGGCACCAAGCAATGAGTATCCATTTATGATTAGTGGCATAAAAGGCATAGGGTTCTATTTTCCGAAAGGAGATGTTTGGGTCATTCGCCTTTTGGTAATTAATTTCAACATAGTTAAAATTAGTGATGGCCAATTGTATTTCTGATAGAGCATTGCTTGAAATATTTTCATAATTCGTATCGAAAATATGAATTTTACTATGCAGTAATTCACTTTTTTGTTGAATAGAGGTTCTAAACACCGATTTAATCTTGGTCAATGCCTCTTTAAAATCTTCAACAAAAGAAACATCATTGGTTTGATTGACTAAATGTTGTGCTGTAATCAATGCATTGGCTTGCTTTTCAGTAAATTGAACAGGAGCAACTGTATACCCATCTCCTAAAGAATAGCCTCTACCTTCAATAGGTATTACAGGCACACCAGCTTCTTCCAATTTTCTAATATCTCTATAGATCGTACGTACACTCACTTCATACTTTTGAGCAAGTTCAGTGGCTGTTAACAATCGTTTCGATTTTAACAGGGTTAATATTGATATGAGTCGAGATAATTGAGACATAGAAACAAAGATAGCGAACCCACTCGGATTCGCTATTTATACATTGAAAAATTTATCCCATAGAATGCAATGCTACGCGATTGCCTTCAGTGTCAATAAATTGGGCAATAAAACCATTTTCATCAATGTCAGTTTTAGGCATCACTACTTGTCCGCCAGCAGCTTCAACCTTCCCCAACGCGACATTTAAATTGTCTCCACCATTTAAATATACGGTTGAACCATCAGTTGAAGGGTTCATTTCTTTCATTTGAACGATGGCTCCGCCAACACCGTTATTTTCCATGTCATGTGGAAACATACCATATTTCATGTTTTTTTCTGGCATGTGGTAGTCTGTAATTTCTAGGTCTAAAATAGTCCCATAGAATTTTTTTGCTCTTTCGTAATCGGTTACCGGAATTTCAAACCAGTTTATTGCATTTTTCATGTTGTAATGAATTTTAAGTTAAACATGTTACAAAGATAGTTGCAGTAGTGTCATAACATGTCAGGGGTTAATTTTTATTGTAAAATTTTTGAAATAGCGATGATCTTATATACAACGAAATAGAAGGGGGAGTGGTTGGGTGCTTAATGATATAGTCATTGCAATCCCGAGAACTCAGGAGTGGCAATCTGTTGATTAATTATGTTTCTTCATGAGATTACCACATTGTTCGATTACAATCGAAACTCCTCGCAATGACAGTTTCTGAAAATTGCGTTTGATTAAAAGCCTCAAATTGACTTCGCAAATTATCAACAAAAGCCGAACCATCTGGTATAGATACCGATTAGTAACCCAAACCAACGAGTTGGTTAATGAGATTTTGTTCTATTATGGCTTCGGATTGGTAGGTTATAAATTTTCTAAAAATATATCTTGATATGTTTCCTCAATGTCTTTTACTTCTTCTTCATTTAATGCAGAAAATTCCTTTTTTAAAGCTCGTTTTGAAAGTATACCATCATTCTGTTCCAAAAACCGAACTAAAATAGCCACCATTTTGTCGGGCATTTCAAATTCATTATCTATGAAGTGCTTAAACTCATCATATGACAACAAATAATTGACTTCCTGTGGAATGACACGATTCAACGTATCATCAACACAATCGTATAAAAACTCAGCTTGCTTGGTGGCATCAAAATAACGATAGAAGTCAATCGTGTCATTTAAAACTTCCACGTTATGGCTTTTTGTTGCTGTCCATTCGATAAAATCTAGTAATGGGTGTGAATAACTTTCAAGAGTAACTCTATAATCACCAATATGGTCGAGAAATGAAGCAGATACTGGAAAAATAACGCCTTGTTTCGTGAATTTTTTTTTGGTCAGTATATGATGTATTAAGTACCTGTGTAATCTGCCATTCCCGTCTACAAAAGGGTGTATAAACACAAATCCAAAAGCTATGGATGCTGACGCCAATACTGCATCATACCTTTCATCTTGCATTAATAAATTGGCACGCACTAATCCATTAAGTAACGATGCTAAATCTTCGTGTTTCGCTGAAATGTGTTCTGGTATGGGTTCACCTGTAGTTCTATCGTGTTCACCTACAAATCCACCTTCGTCTCTCAAACCCAGCTTTACAAATCTGGCATTTTCAATAACGATTTGCTGTAAACGCTCTAATTCTTCAATGCTTAATGGTTTGTTGCCAGCTTGTCCAATAGCTTTTCCCCATCGCATGGCTCTGTTTGTACCTGGATTTTCATTCTCTATAGTAAATGAGTCCTTTGAATCTTTTAATAATAAAAAAGAAGAGGCACGTTGTAACACGTCTTTATGAATACCATTTAAATAGGTGTTTTTTTGCTCTGATAGTTTGGCGTTAATATAATTTTCTAGTTTCTCTGTTTTAAATAGTAATGGACAAAACTTGGACGTACCTGGAAGGTTATTTATAATACGATGCCTTGACGATTTTGTGCCTGTAATGGCGTATTGTAGCTTCCCGTCTAGAAGTGGTACATAGTTTTTTATACCTAAATCCTCAATGGGCAATGGTGCATCAAATAGCCATTCGTATAAAAACCAAAGTTTTCTGCTGTATTGACCGGTAGGCTCTAATTGTAGCAATGAAACAATGTTCTTTTGTGTTAATTTTTCAAATAGTTTTTTAAAAAATAAAAGGTTGACACCTTCATATTTTAAAGCAAAAACCAAATGTTTGTATAAGGTATCCTCAAAAGCAGTTCTAGATGAAAATACATTCCATTTTTCATTGCTATAACTACGTCTTTTATCACTAATTAATGACAATTGCTCTGGAAAAGGGATTGCCAATTCTAGCGTTTCTATGATAGCACCATAACCCACAAGTGTTGCTTCCTCCGGGGTTTTGGTACCTTTAAAAACACTTATTTTACGTGAATACTGCTTATTATTCATAGTTTAAGGTGAAAAATGGTTATTCAAATATATGGAAAAATAGGTTAATTAACGAAAAAACAGGTTTAAATTAGGTAAAATTCGGAAAAACAGGTTCATTACAATTTGTCAAAGTGGGTATTACTATGGTTTTTTAGGTTATTTTTTTTAACCATAGGTAAAAACAGGTATGAATAGATTCATTTAATTAAAAATAATACACAATTACTAAAAAATAGGTACGAACTTTTTAAACTAGAAAATTATATGCACATACCATAATTACACAAATAACTGTTGTAACAGCTCTTTTTCAAACCAGTTTATTGCATTTTTATTGTAAAAAATTTAATTGTTAAGCATGTTATAAAGATAGTAGCAGTAGTGTCATAACATGTCAGGGGTTAATTTTTATTGCAGAAGTTTTTGAAATAGCGATGATTTTCAATTTGCTATGTGAATAAGGAAGTATTCAAGTGTCATATCGACAGAGTGAGTGAAACGAAGGACGAGATATCTTATCTTGTAATGTTTAGTACAAATAGATTACTTTATCACTTTGTTTCTCGTAATGACGAACCTAATAATATTTTTAACGTTCGGTCAGTCCTTTAAAACAGCAATATATCCTTTGTTAAAGGCATCACCAATCTGGTAACTAAAACCATGCTCTTTTAAACATTTTATCACCCTATTTTTCATACCTTGTGAGTTCCCCGTGATAATCTGTAAAGGCAAATAAGCCTGATTAGTGAGCACATAATCTTCTACCAATACCTGTACCTCTAAATGTGTGATGCCATGCAGGTCTAAAGGTGGTTTTCTAAAGAATAGTTTTTTCATTGGGGTATCTAAATTTTAAGAAGAGCCATTTTATTGAACAAAGTAAAAATTTATTTTTATAGAAATCATTTACGCTGATATTTTTTAAAATTCTCTGCTTGTTCAAATATCTCTTTATACACTTCATCTCTATCAACTGGTGGATATCCATTTTCAGCTAATAGGATAATTAGATCAGCTTTTAACTCAGCTTTTAAATCGGTTCTTTTACTCCAATCGGTATATTTTGCTTTATCATCTACTACTTTCTTTACCTTTTGAGAAAGGGAAATCAATTTCTCTTCAGGATAGGTAAAATCATACTTGATACATAAGTCTTTTAGAATATCATAAAAAGCTTTTTCCTCAAAGTCAATACCCATCTCAGCAAAAGATTCTTTTTCTTTTTTTAAAGCATGATATAAATCTATTATTTCATCCGTAAACTCTTCTAAAACTTCACTTCGTAATACATCATCTTCTTTGCGTTGGTTATAACGCTCAACTAAGGCTTGCATCTTTTTAGAAAAATCTGTTCCCTTTACTTTGTTTATTTTTTTGAATTCGCCAATTGCTTTTGCCAATAAATGTTGCAGTAGTTTGATTTTGGTATTTGGCAATTTAATTTTTTCGATTTTAGCTAAATAATTTTCATCAAATATATCCTGCTCAGCTTGTTCTCCCAATTTGAAAATTTCCTCAACACCATCGCTTGCCAATGCTTCTTTTATCATTTCTCGAACCTTCATATTCATTTGTGCCGTGTCTGGTGCGTTTCCTTTGGTTAACTTAAAAACAATGGAACGAATAGCTAAATAAAAATGAATATGATCTCTTTCATCCTGATTTATCTTTTCGCTACCTGCACAAATATTATAAGCAGCTTTTAATCTTTTTACCAAGTGCATAAAACGCTTTTCCAACTCATTTGTAATCTGAACATATTCTGAAGCCTTGTTCAATGCATGTAACTGCTCTAAAGCCGAACCGAAAAAATATTTTGAACTATCAAAATTGTGAAAAATTTTAGCCAATAGATCCAAATGATCTTTTACAACAACGATAGATTGATCTATATCTTCAAAGTTCTGACCGTCAATCTTGTTATAATGTGCTAAGGCTAAATTCATTTGTTTTTTAATGCCAATATAATCTACAATTAAACCTTTCTCTTTTGTTTTATATTTTCTGTTTACGCGAGAAATAGTTTGTATTAAATTATGTTGTTGTATTGGTTTGTCAATATACATTGTGTCGAGGAAAGGAACATCAAAGCCTGTGAGCCACATATCGACAATAATGGCAATTTTAAAATTCGATTTTTCGTTTTTAAATTGCCGGTCTAATTTTTTACGATACTCTTTTGTACCGAGCATATTATACAATTCTTTCGGATCATCTTTACCTCTTGTCATTACCATTTTGATACGTTCCATAGGTTTGATTTCCTTTTTCTCTTTATCACTCAATAGAGCACCCTCTTCGGCTACTTTAATTGTTGCCCATTCAGGCCTTAATGCAATCACATTTTTGTAAAAGCTATAAGCAATTGGCCTGCTACTGCACACAAACATTGCTTTTCCTTTGATGGTAGCCCCTTCATTAACTCTATTTTCGTAATGATTTACAAAATCTTCTGCTACGGTTTTTAATCGATCAGGATCGCCTAAAATAGCATTCATATTTGCTGTAGCCTTTTTACTTTCTTCTATTTGGTATGCATTGGTACCTTCTTCTGCACACAAATTATAATACTCTTCTATTTCATACAGTTTTTCATTCTTTAATAAAATTTTTGCAGCTCGTCCTTCATAAACAATACGAACCGTAATTTCATCAGTAACAGATTCGGTCATCGTATAAGCATCAATTATATCTCCAAATACATCTAAGGTAGCATCTATTGGAGTACCTGTAAATCCTACATAAGTGGCATTAGGTAATGAATCGTGTAAGTATTTTGCAAAACCATATGTTTTTACTACACCATAGGTAGTTACTTTAATTTTTTGGTCTAAATTTATTTGGCTTCTGTGTGCTTCGTCTGAAATACAAATAATATTAGTTCTATCGGTAAGTAAATTTGTATCCTCCGTAAACTTATGAATTGTGGTCAAAAATACGCCACCACTTTTTCTATTTTGGAGTAATGTTCTTAACTCGGCTCTACTTTCTACACTGATAATAGTATTATCACCAATAAAACCTTTGGCGTTTGTAAATTGTCCTGATAATTGATCATCTAAATCGGTTCTATCTGTAATTAGAATGATTGTGGGACTTGAAAAATGTACACTTTTCATTAATAATCGAGAAAGATATAACATAGTATAACTTTTACCACTTCCTGTGGCACCAAAATAGGTACCGCCTTTTCCGTCCCCTTCAGGTTTTTGATGTTTTATGATATTTTTATATAATTTGTTTGCTGCATAATATTGTGGATACCTGCAAACAATTTTCTCATCTTTTTTGGAGGAATCTGGTATAAAAATAAAATTGCGAATAATATCTCGTAAACGCTCATGATGAAACATGCCTTGTATCAATGTAAACATAGAATCAATCCCATCTACTTCATTTTCTAATCCTTCAATTTTTCGCCATGCGTAGTAAAATTCATAAGGTGCAAAAAATGAACCAGCCTTATTATTTACGCCATCACTTATTACACAAAAGGCATTGTATTTAAACAATTCAGGGATATCTCTTTTATAACGAACAGTAAGTTGTTTAAAAGCATCATAAATAGTTGTATTCTCTTGTATGGCAGTTTTGAATTCCAGTACCACCAAAGGCATTCCGTTGATGTAAACAATACCATCAGGTATTCGTTTTTCAGTACCAACTATTTCTAGTTGATTCACCATTTTATAGGTATTCTTATTCTCTTTTGAAAAGTCAATTAGATATACCCAAATGTCTTTTTGGTTGCGATCTTCTCTTTTAAAATTGAAACCATCAGACACTTTTTTCATAAATGTCTTATTGCTTTCGTATAGATCTGAAGCTGGTAGCAGTTGTAATTCTTTAATGATCTGTTCTGCCTCTGTATCCGTTAGTTTTTCTTTTTTATAATGACTGAGAAGAAAGTTTTTTAAATCTTCTTTTATAAGCACTTCATCATCATCTCGCAAAATTTCTTTACCATTAACATGTGGAAATTTTTCCTGCTCTAATAGCTCAATAAATGCTTTTTCTAATTTTGCTTCAGTAAATTTCATGATGACTTAGTCTTTATATTCCACGTTATTTTTTTAAGTCTTTTTGCGATAGTTTCAATAGATTGTAAGATATCTTTCTCGTTAGGTAGTTCTCCATAAACCATGTTCTTAAAATCACTTAGATATGGGTTTTTTATTTTGCTCCAGGTTTCTTTTGGTGAGGCAAAAATGATTGCTTCTTTTGGGTGTATTGTCAACCATTCATTCCCTGATTTGTAGCCTTCTACATCATCTTGAGCAACTTTTAAAAGCATGTTATCAAATTTAGTGGACATAAAGAATGACAAGATATCATCAAGGCTTAGCAATTGGTGTAAATCATAGAGATGTCGCACCTTCATAATGAGGTCTTTTATGGGATTTTCGGAGTGAGAAAACCGCACCAGGCTCATTATTTTTTCACAAAAGGTTCTTGTAGGGTCTAATACGCGCACTTCAAATGGTAATAAATTATAATCCGCTGCTATTTTTAACTGATCAGTCTCTTTCATCATCTCAAAAATGTAAGTACTAATTTCTTTTTGAGTAAACGGTTCATGATAACCCAACGAAGTAGATTCTATAATTATGACATCTCTTACCTGGCCATAATCGCCCTTAAATTGTTTGGCATAGGTATGTGCAGTTTTACGGATCATTCCCTTTTTATTGGTGATTTCAGGGATATCTATTTCTGGCATTATAGTTTCTACAATCTTGGCAATGTTTCTGATCTTTTTTTTAAGTTGACTCGGGGTATCTCCTTCTTGGTTTAATACCACCAAATCAATATCTTCTGAAAAGCGTTCTATAATTCCGTAACATTTAGATAAGGCTGTACCACCTTTAAAGACTGCATACTCTTTGGCTTCACTATTGAAAATCGTATGAAGAGCAAGAGTTACCCAATAATCTTTTTCTATGTAGATATCTTTAATACCCTTTTGCTGAGCTGTAAAGGCTATCGATTGTTTAAACAGTTTTTTGTTTTCGTGTAGCCTCATACAATGTTCCATTTGTTGACGGTGGGTACTACCTTTTCGGAAATATCGAATTTGTATGAGGTTATAGGATTCAAACTTTTTTGAAGTATTGAAGTATCGGCGTTAACATTAATTGCATCAAGCAGTGCACCCAATAATGCTCTAGTGGCTGGAGGATATTTTAATGATAACTTTATTAAAGTGGACCGGACCTTTTGCGGAAGTTCTTTGAGGATAGCCATAAAGCGTTTACAAGAATTGGCAAGCGTAGCATCCGGTATTTTCTTAATATATTTAATGGCATCTAAAATTTGTAACAAGGGTATGTTTTCTTTGGTAATGGTGTTCTTTTGTTTAACAAACACAATTTTATATCTACCTCTTTGTTTTGCAGGGCGAACGTTTGCACAGCCTATTTGAATAATAGTACCTACTTGAGTGCTTAAACCTAACTGATTGTAAATGCTGTAGCCTGTTAAATACCCTATAAGTACTCTTCCTTCTTTTTCGAGAAGGTCTTTTACGATTTGATATTGGTCTGGCATCAAATCTCCAAAAGGCGTTTGTTCTGGTTTGTAAAATTTGCCTTTAGACAGCTTGGCAATTTTACCGGAAGCTACCATTCTGTTTAAACTCTTAATAATGGCTTCCTTTCTGTTCACCTCTGTAATAAAATCTGCATAGGTGAAAACATAGCCTTTTGGTAGTCTTTCTATCTTATCTCTTATGTAATCAGACGTTTTCAATGTGTTATTTTAGATCAAAGATAGGTAAAATGTCCAGTTTTTTAACAAATAAACTGGACAAATGTTGATAACATTCAATGATATAATTTGTTTTGTTTAGGAGTTCCACCATATCTATTTAATATAGGTCACTTAAGCCACCTCATTTTCAACTTCAACTTTGGTCATTTTAGAAAGAAGTAAATTTTTCAAATCTTTCATAATATTTATTTCAGATTCACTTATTGAAGATTTACTATACAATAAATTAAACTTTGTTGATAATAAATTTAGTTTCTCCCGTTTTGGAAGACTTAAATTATAATCAAACAAATGATCTAAAGTAACACTTGCTTGATTAGCACTTCCTTGTGCACCCGATATAACATATTCTGAAAATTCTTTCCTTGACAAAGCAGTATATAAAAATAACTGACATTCATTAATCTTTGTTCTTAACCTGACCATATTCTGATTTAATAATGATCTATTATTTGTTTCTGGAACTTTAATTACTTTTCCAACAACTGAATCAGGATTTGAAGCCCAAGAACCAACAGAAGTAATAATGATGTCATTGGCTTTGAGCACAACATCAATAAAATCTTCATAATGATTTTCACCTATACAGTAACAATTACTAAAATCCACAGATCTCTTTGTTAAATCAGATACTCTTACTATTGAAATTCCAACTTCTTGATACATATCTGACTTAAAAGCTTTCCCTTTTTTATGATCAATGACTGATCCAAGACTTACAACATCCCATCCTACAGGAATCTCCTTATCCAATTCCTCATTATAAATCATATTACCACCAGATAATTTATAAGGTTTTCCTTCTAAATCAGGTGACCCTGAAACAAGTTCAGGATAACTTTCCTTAGTAATCGGAAAGTTAAAATCTACAAACCAATGTTTGTACAATGCCTGGGCGGTTTCTTCGAGTTTTTTGTTGAGTTTTTTGTTAAGTGTAATTCGATTAACAATAGTGTTGTATTCTTTTATAATTTCTCGTTGTGTTGAAATGGATGGGACAGGGAGTTCCATATCTAAAAAATCTTCCCATTCTAAGCTACCTCTTACACCACCTACAGCTAAAAATTCAGCATGTCTGTCAAATTCAGCTCTGGAAAACCACATCATTAAATATTCAGGTAATAGTTCTTTTTCGTCTATTATTTTGAACACTGGATAAGCCTGAGAAATTATTGCTTTGTCATAGTCCTTAAGTAAAGCTACAGGCATTTTTTTATCACGCCTCACTTGCATTATACTACATGCAAACTGACCTTTACGAATAACTTTATAATTCTTCATATTGGCACCAACAGTATTGGCAACCGACGGGATGAATTGTTTGGAAATACTTAGACCTAAAAGCAGAGTTATTTTTAAATCCTTATTACGTTCGTCAACAAGTTCTATGTAATTTCCTATTCTTTTATAATTCGATCTCAAATCCTAATTCTTTGAATACTTTTAATAAATCTTGTTTAGATTGTTCTTCTTGCTTTAATAATTTAGATATTTCAGACTGCAATTCTTTCATTTTACTTTCAAAATCTATATTTTCATCTCTATTGATAAACTCAATATACTTACTCGGTACCAACGAAAAATCTTTCTTTTTAATCTCTTCTTTTGTGACTGAAGTACAATATTCGGGTACATCTTTATAACCCATATCAGTCTGTTGCCAGTTGTGATAAGTTTTGGCAATGTCTTGAATGTGTTGCGGGCTAAACTGAATATACTTTTTTTCAAAAGGTTCGCCTATTTGGCGTAGATCCATAAATAACACATCTTTTTCTCGGTCTCTATAATTTCGGGTTTCATCACCAACCAATTTCGTCTGTACGGTTTTATTTTTATTCAGAACCCATAGTGTCACACTAATATTGGTAGTATAAAACATATTTTGTGGTAAAATCACAATGGCTTCTACCAGATTATTTTCAATCAGTTTTTTACGAATTTTATATTCTTCGCCACCACCTGATAAGGCACCATTGGCAAGTAAGAAACCTGCAACACCATTATCTGATAGTTTAGAAACCATATTTAAAATCCAACCATAATTAGCATTACTTTTTGGCGGTACGTCATAGCCTCGCCAACGTGGGTCATCAACCAATTCATCTTCGGCACGCCAATCTTTCTGGTTAAATGGCGGGTTCGCCATGATATAATCGGCTTTTAGATCTTTATGCTGATCATCTGCAAAAGTATTGGCAGCTTTTTCACCTAAATTACCAGATATACCACGAATGGCAAGGTTCATTTTTGCCAGCTTATAGGTTGTATTGGTATATTCCTGCCCATAAATAGAGACTTCTTTTTTATCGCCATGATGGCTTTCTATAAACTTTATAGATTGCACAAACATTCCGCCAGAACCACAGGCAGGGTCATAAATAATACCTTTGTAGGGCTCTATCATTTCGGCAATGAGATTTACAATGCTCTTAGGAGTATAAAATTCTCCTTTTCCTTTGCCTTCTGCAATGGCAAACTTGGATAGGAAATACTCATACACACGACCCACTATATCTTGGGCTTTGTCCTTTTGTGTATCTATATTGTTAATGGTGTCTAATAAGGCGGCCAATTTACTTTTGTCTAATCCTATTCTAGAAAAATAATTATCAGGTAAGGCACCTTTTAGTGCAGGATTGTTTTTCTCTATCGTATGTAAAGCGGTGTCTATTTTTAAAGCTATATCGTCTTGCTTGGCATTTTGAATGATATAAGACCAACGAGCAATTTCGGGTAAGAAAAAGACGTTCTTCATATTGTAGAACTCTTTCATTTCTATATACTTTTCTTTGCCCTCGGTTATGAGTTCTTTTTTACGATTTTCAAATTTATCACTGGCAAATTTCAGGAAGATAAGACCTAATACTACGTGTTTGTATTCAGAGGGTTCAACAGACCCTCTTAGTTTATTGGCAGAATCCCAAAGGGTTTCTTCCATTGATTTTTGTTTTTTATTGGTTTTTTTTGCCATTAAATTAATTAGAATTAGCAGAAGTCATTAGGCTATTAAAAAAATGATATTTTCATATTTTTATAATGCAGCGACAATTAAACAAAGTTAGCCTTTTAAACGCGAATATAAAAGGAGAAAAAGCCCCCTTTTTTTAATCATAGCTTATCCGATCTCTAATAGTACCGTTTTGTCTGTGAATGATAACATCGGCCTTGTGTTTACGAGCCAAATTTTTGGCTTTACGTAAGGCGGTGCTTTGTTTTCTGTGTTTTGATGTGATTCTTTTATTGCCCTCACGCCGTACTGCCCAACCCTCTTCATAAGGTACTACATGTTGGTGCCAGGTTCTGCCACGTGAATTTTGTCGTGAACTTTTAAAAAAACATTAACAAGCTGGCATAAAATATCTAGCCAAAAATTAGATTTTTTTTGAGTAGGCATACTATATAATTGTTAATTGCTATGCCGAAGATACTGTTTTATAATGTATCTAAAAATCAAAATAATTATTAAAAAGATCAGTTTTTAAACCGATAGTAAACCAAGTAGTCGCTTTTTTATTAAAACTTGTTGTAGGTTGAGCAGGGTCAAAGTTTCTAAAAGTCAATCCGCCAAATAATTGCAAATTTGTTGTTGGGTTTACTAAATAACCACCTTGTAAATCTGTTATAAAAATTTGGGTATTGTTACCTTGTAATAATTCTATACCAGAGTTACCTGTTCTAAAATCGTTGCTTTTGTAGATGTCACCACCATAATTTAAACCATAGGCATCAAAACCTTTACTACCATAATTTATTTTTGCACTACCAAACCACCTGTCTTTTTTATAGCGAGCAATACCTACAAATTCCCAAAAATTACTTCCCCAAAGATGACTTAAAGGTTGGTTATAATGCCCGTAATTTAACGTAGGTGTATTATGAGAATAGGTATAAGGTCTAGCCAAATTAAATTCGCCTTGCAAGTAGAAATTATCAAGATTAAAGGCATTGTAATACTTTGCACCAAGTTGTAGAGAAAACTTATTGGCCCAATAACCACTACCATCAAAGAATTTACCAATAGTCAACTCATCTAACACAAATTGAGTATATGTAGAGAAATTCTTAGAGAGTTTATATTTTGTACCTAGACCAATAATGGCATTACCACCACCTGATCCTCTAGAGAATTCAACAGCTCTATAAAATATAATCGGATTGAAATAATTGATATCAAAACCATTGTTGTCATCCTTTTTTGTAATTGTTGCTTCAAATAAGCTAATATTGAGTTTTTTAGTTGCATTCCAACTCAAATGATGTAATGCCACAAACTTTCTAGCACTTAATCCGTTACTATTAACTTCAGGCCGTACATCTTCTAACCACATCCATAAATTGGTGTATTTTATCTTCCAAAAATCAGTACTTATTTTTAGATGAGGATAAGAAGTTGCTACATCAGACAGCATCATAGAACGATATCCATCACCAATAAAATTTTTACCATGCCCAAATTGAAAGTTGAAAAATTTACTTGGCGTATACGACAAATAAGCTTCTGCAACAGGATAATCAAAACTATCTTCTTTAAAATCTTTGGCTTTTCCACGACCTGGTACCAACCCATAAGAACTTGCTCCAGAAGGACGGTTGTCTCTAGCAAAATCATTAACATATTCAGCAAAACGACCTTGACTTTCATAAATGGAAGCAGAAAAATTAAAGTTTTTACCTAAACCACCTTGTACTTGAACCGCTCTGGTATTGTTGTAGGTATATTTGACATCAGAATTGTCTTTACCTATTTGTAAATCAAAAACGGGATTGACAGTAAACCAATAATCATCTTTTTGAACTTTAAAAAAGTGTTCATTCCATAGTTTTTTTCCTGATTTAGAAGTTTTATTCTTAAATAAAGGAAGTTTTTGTGCATCTAAATCTACATGTTTTGAAGCTTCACTATATAAAAAAGGTTTAAAACCAGTATGTGTATTTTCGTTTTGATCAAAATAAAAACTTAAATCGTCATAAGTACGATGTGTAAACGGAATATTTAATTCACTTTGATGTTCAGGAAAATGGCTGTTAACTACGGCCTTCTGAATATCTTTTTTTGTTGTTTTCACCAATAATGGAGGTGAAGGAGGTGTACTTTCATTAAGTACAGCATTTTCTTCAGTAGCTTGTTTTTGAACAGTTTGTGGTATGTCTTGAGAGCCTATTGGAATATTAATAGGCAACCCAAATCGCATTTCTATAGGTCTGCCATTGTAAGTTGCAGGTTTAGCCTTAGGTAATTGAGCAAAAACTCTTCTAGCTTCATCTTCTAATTCTTTATAGGCAGAGCGTATATATAGAATTTCAAAATCACCAGTTTTTGTCACTACAAAAACAACGTGCATAGTGCCTTTATGTTTTTCATTTATCACCTTTTTAGGAGTCTTGAAAGCTTTTAAAACATCTTTGGTAAGGTTTTCATTAAAGCAAGAAGCTAACGTATTGTTATTTGTAGCGTCACAATCTTTATAAATAGGATAAATGTCTTCTTGTGCAAAGCTGAAGTTTGAAAAAAAGATAAAAAAGGCAACAGTGATTAGTTTGTTCATTCTAAGAATGTTTTGCATTAATTTTGGCAAAGGTATTAATTTTGAAACTTAAGCTATTTTAACAACGGTATTATTTTTCAATTGATAGTTTTCTTTACTTTCTGGGCAAACGGCAATTCCGTTTTTATCAAAATGTAAACGATGGCCATACTCACTTACCCATCCTATTTGTTTTGACGGATTACCAACAACTAAAGCAAAATTCGGGATTTCTTTGGTAACCACACTTCCTGCACCAATAAGTGCATATTCACCGATATTATTACCACAAACAATAGTTGCATTAGCACCAATACTAGCTCCTTTTTTTACTAAGGTTTCTTTATATTCGTCACGTCTTGTAATAGCACTTCTTGGATTGATTACATTGGTAAAAACCATTGAAGGGCCTAAAAAAACATCATCTTCACAAATTACACCAGTATAGATAGATACATTGTTTTGAACTTTTACATTTTTACCTAAAACAACATCTGGTGATACGACAACATTCTGTCCGAAGCTACATTTTTCACCAATAGTACAGTTAGACATGATATGGCTAAAATGCCAAATTTTTGTCCCTTTGCCAATACTACAATTGTCATCTACAACTGCGGTTTCATGTGCAAAATAATCTGATTCTTTCATGCGTATATTTTTAATTTACTTCTAAAGAAGTATTTAATAATTGTTTTTTGTTTCGCCACCATCTGCAATGACTTTTGCAGAAGAAGTACCAATTCTTGTCACACCTAAATTGATCATTTTTTCTGCATCTTGATAATTTTTCACACCGCCTGCAGCTTTTACTTGTAAAGGTTTAGCGTTGTCTAAAATGATTTGCATAGCTTCAAAAGTTGCCCCATTAGGTTTATTATCTTTTGTTTTATAAAATCCAGTAGAAGATTTTACAAATACCTTGTCTGCATTTTCTTCACCAAAATTGGTGAGTACTACTTCTTTTATGATTTGGGTAATGGCAATAATTTCTTCGTTAGTTAAAGCTGCGATTTCAATAATCCATTTTACAACTTTATTATTATCTAAAGCTAATTTTGTGCCTTTAAAAACTTCACTTTTTATTAGGTTAATTTTACCTTCTAAAAATGCGGTATAGTTAATTACAAAATCAAGCTCATCTGCACCATTGTTAATTGCTGTTTGAGCTTCTTGTAGTTTTTCTTCAATGCTATTTGTGCCTTCATGAAACCCGATAACAGTACCAATAAGCACATTGCTTTTCTCTTTTTCAATCAATTCTTTAGCTAAAGAAACAAAGTTGGGTCGTATCATGACCAAAATGAAATTTTCAGCAATAGCTTCTTCAATAAGCGTAATTACATTTTGTTTAGTTTCTTTTTCAGATAGATTTGCTTGAGTAGGTGTTTTTAGATACGTACTGTCTAGATNTTGATTGATATTCACGTGTAAAAAATTTATTCGTGCAAAAATAGTGTTTTTATCACAAAANAAATCCTGCTGAGAAGCAGGATTTATTTTTTCTTGATGTATTAATGTACATCAAATGTAATTGGTAACGTATATTTTACAGATACTGGCCTTGTACGTTGTTTACCAGGAGTCATTTCAGGTAATTTTTGTATAATTCTTAGTGCCTCTTTTTCTAATCTTTTATGTGGTGCTTTAATTTTAATATCAGTGACCTGTCCATTTTTATCAATAGTAAATAATGCAAATATGCGTTGCTTACCAGTTAAGTTTAAGTCTTCGGCAATACTAGTATCAAACTTTCTATTTACAAATTTTGACATCTGCTTTGTGAAACATTTTTTAGAAGCTCTTCCTTTTAAACCTTCACAACCAGGAAATATAGGTGCTTCTTCTAGTATAAAGAAGTCAATCGGTTTTGTCGGTTCAGGATCACCTGGAGCTTCAATAATACTACCAATGGTTGGTTTTGGTTGGTCATTGTCAATATCTGGTAATTCTAAAATTGTTGCAAGATCATCATCAGGCACAATTTCTAGGTCTATTAATGGAACCTTATTCTTAATTTTCTTTTTAGGATTTTGAGTTTTGTCTCTGTCTATTTGGATTTCAGGAGGATCCGAAAAAACATAGCTTTTATCATCATCTGGCACACCTATATCTATTGTTGCAACAGTTTTGACTGTGGTAACCTCTAACGTTACATAAACAATAAATAATGCTAATACTAAACCTAACTGCATAAATAATGCAGGGCTTTTAAAGAATTTCTCGGTTGGGTGTTGATGTTTTTGGTTTTCTTTTGAAAAATTCATAATACAGGGTTTTAAATGTTAAAACTATGTTAACATCAATAAGTGTACCAATTTGTTTGAAAATTATTAGCACGATTACTTTTAAGTGAGAAAAGGTATTCGTGTTAATTTTAACTTAGTTTTAAGTTTTGTATATTTAGCATTCTTATATGAACTGGACCCTAATTATATCAATTTTTAGTATTAGTGTTATTGCAGTAAGCATAATTCTATACTTTTTTCAAGAAAGATTTATTTTTCATCCAGAAAAATTGCCAAAAAATTTTATTTTTCAATACAAAAATCAGGTGGTAGAAGAATATAATGTACGCTTATCTGATAAAGTGCTTATTAACGGATTGCATTTCAAGACCAAAAATCCTAAAGGTGTTGTTTTCTATTTAAAAGGAAATTCAAGAAGCATCAAAGGCTGGGGGAAATTTGCAGTTGATTTTACCTTACATAATTGGGATGTAATTATGATGGATTATAGAGGTTTTGGTAAAAGTACTGGCAAACGAAATCAGCAGGGAATGAAAGATGATGCACTTGCTATTTACAATAAAATAAAAGAAAATGTAGATGAAAAATATATTATAGTTTACGGACGATCTTTAGGTACAGGCTTGGCTACTAAAGTTGCTTCAATGAACAACCCTAGAATGTTGATTTTGGCTTGTCCATATTATAGTATGTCTAATAATGTGAAACGATATTTGCCTTTTATTCCGTTAAGATTGGTGATGCGATACTCTATGCCAACCTATAAATGGATGAAATATGTGAAATGCCCCATTAAAATTATTCATGGTACTAATGATAAAGTGATACCTATGAAATCTGGGGTAAGACTCTCTAAAGTCAATCCTAAATTAACGAGGTTGTATCCTATTATTGGCGGAGGACATAAAAATTTACATAACTTTGAAGGTTATCATAGAGTTTTAAAAGAAATACTTCACTCAAAAGAAATAGTTGACATTGATAGAGAGCATACAAGCATCGATTTTATGAGAAGTAAACAAAAAAAGAGGAAATAATGTTAAAAAAAATTATCTATATATGTATTACACTCTATGTTATGCTAATTATAGGATTATATTTTTTTCAAGAAAAAATAATCTTTAGGCCAAAAAAATTAGCTAAAAATTTTTCTTATTCTTTTTCTACAAAATTTGAAGAAATACATTTAAAAACAAATGATAATTCCACAATTAATGGGCTACATTTTAAAGTAGATGAGCCCAAGGGGGTTTTGCTTTATTTTCATGGTAATAAAGGGAATTTAGAACGATGGGGAAAAATAGTAGCTCCTTTTACCAATTATAATTATGATGTCTTTGTAATTGATTATAGAGGCTACGGAAAAAATTCAGATTCAAGAACTGAACCAAAAATGTATGAAGATGCCCAACTAGCCTATAATTATGTAAAACAATTTTATAAAGAAGAGAATATTTCAATTTATGGACGATCCTTAGGTTCTACCTTTGCAGTAAAAGTTGCCAAAGATAATAAGCCTAAACAATTAATTTTAGAAGCTCCTTTTTATAATTTAGTCCATTTGGCAAATCTTAAATACCCATTAATACCTTTTCAATGGTTGTTGAAATTCAATTTTGAAACCAATAGTTATATAAATGATGTTACTTGCCCTATTACTATTTTTCATGGTGACAAAGACAAGATGGTTCCAATAGAATCAAGTCATAAATTGATTGAGTTCAAAGGAGAGAAGGATATTAATTTAATAGTTTTAAAGGATGGTACACATCATAATGTTTATAAATATAAAAGCTATAACGATGCAATGTCTAAATTGTTAAACTAAAAAAAGCTCAACAATTATAATTGTTGAGCTTTTTATGATTTAATCGAAAGAATTCCTCGATGCTCTGCATCGGGGTTTCCGATAGCACCTTCCCTTTGGGGAGGTCGGAATTGTATTTTCGCAATTCCGGGTGGGGCAAAATATAATCCCAAACACTCGGGACGGTTTTTGACCCCAAGGTAAAAATGAAACGAGCGAAATACCTCTAAGACTCTGCCTTGAGGATACCTGCCTGCCGCAGGCTGGGCTCGTTTCAAGAAATTTTATTTACCTTCTATGCCTTTTGCGGCAGCACCCTCAGGTTTTTGTTCTAAAATGTCAAAGAATTGATCTAATTTAGGTAAAAT
>JGI24023J19991_10000531_pt1 | contig 29349 bp, 22 predicted proteins | sample Cruoilmetagenom1_FD_19991 | JGI IMG/M metagenome (IMG submission 19991) | reverse complement strand
AATCACATTGATTTCAACAATTGACGCGTCCATGTTTGCAACCCATTCGCCGGTGACGGGGATCAACTGGTAACGCCCCGAGTTTATATTGTTTTTGGAGTTTGACACGTCCATGTTTGCAATCGCACTATTTCCAGAACCTGCATTCCGCCCTCGTCGCTGGTTCTCCTGGTATGCAGGGTCGTTTTTCATTTTTTGCCGCTGCCATTGTCGTTTTCGTTCCTTCCGACACTCCGGTTGTGTGCAGTACTGTTGGTTGGGGTTCTGCGGGGGGGATAGATACGCTTACCTCAATGTTTACATCGTCGTTGTCCAATAGCCATTGCTTTCCCTTAACGGTTCAGTTTCGTAAGGAAAGTCAATCGGTAGACATTGGTATTTAGTCAATGCAATCAGGTTTATTAAAGGAGGATGAAATTAGGGGGAAAAAAAGAGGGGCAGGAGATTACTCTGTACCTCGTTATTTCCACCCATTTTGAGGGCCAAAAAATGGACATTTCCCCGTATCAAAATAGTGCTCAAATGAACGGGCGGTAGATAATTAGCTGATATTACGATCTGCCCGAAAACGAGAGTGTCCATTTTTATCTGAGAGCCTGTTTTTTTGTCTGAAACAACTGTATTCCCAGGGTATTTTGGATATGGAAAATTTTTGATGTAATGAGGTCTGTACTCAGTGGTTCAATTTTGGTTGGTAGGCATGATTAAATTCTGATTAGCGTTAGAAGCCTTGGTTGGAGAAAAACACGAATGACCATAAAACTTAGGCTGTTTTCGGGCCAACAGGCTATTTTTAGGCGTGTTATTTTTTAAATAAAAATAAAAACAATAAATTAAAAACGGACTCCAGAGAGCCCGATATTTAAACGATCTTACCACTGTTAATGTCTTAGTGTGGGCGGTGTCGCTTCGTCCAACAAGGCGCCTCTCGCCAGGCATATCGCTGCCCAACCCTTTTCAACCCTTTCTTGAAAAAGAAAAAAACCGGCCTTATTGTATAAATTGTAGAGCGGTTTGGTCTCTTCTGCTTTTAACCCGGAAAAAACGAGAATGCTGTCTGCGGGCATCTTTTTTTCTAATATCTCGCGAATGGCCATCAATGTCGGTGCTCTCAAGTTTGCAATAACCAGATCAAAAAAACCGGAACTGGTCATCAGATCGCCATTCAAAATATTGACACGATTTTCCAAATGATTGAGGATGACATTTTCACCCGCTTCAAAAACAGCACAAGGATCGGTATCAATTCCACAGACGGTGCCGATACCCATTTTTGCAGCAACGATTGCCAATACACCTGAACCGGTGCCAATATCAATAGCACGGAGAGACTTTTTTATACTTTGCCGGTTTAACTCGTGAAGGATAACGTCAATCAATTGTATAGCCAATCGAGTAGATGGATGCTCGCCGCCACCAAAGGAAGCGCCCCTATTCAAAGAAATTACCCATTGGTCCGCTGAATGGTTCCAAGAAGACGAAGACGGCTTGATCACCACATGTTCGGAAACCAATCGGGGTCGATCATATGATAATTCGATGAAAGAGCTCCCATAGTGGGATGTGAAAAACAACTCTCCGGCTTGAACCAGACCGGAGACCAAAAGCTTAAGATCTTTGGAATTGGTTTTGTACGTTTCACTAAAATGGCGTTTTAAACGGGAAAAATTGACTTTGAAGGGAGAATCGGCGATAAAACGAAGAATCAGATCGTTTAAATCAACCATCAGTAAGTACATTTCACGGCGATAGTTAGTGCCCATCCATAAATGGTTCTTTTTACCGATATCTGTGTTGCGCTCAAAATTTTATCCTCGGAATATCAACCATATGCACCCCAAGGGAACTTCCTTAGGGGCGCCTGCGTTACGAATTTTCGACCTGTGCAATATTTCTCCCAAGGTAGGGATGAGCCTGGCCAATTTTTCATCGTTCTTTATTTTTTCGGGTTCGCTTTGCTTTAGAAGCTAAATTGCTTGGTTTCTGAGTCCATGCAATAAAAGGGGGATAACATCTTGTAGAATTTCGTTTCGGATTAATCGCCCCCGCAATGACAGGCTCAAAAGCTCCTTGCATTTTTTAACCAAATGGAACCAATCCAGAATGATTCAACAATTGAGATACCATTTGAAACAACGACGAATGGTGTCGTTTAATACGGTATGCCCGTCGGTAAAAAACTGAAAGTGGTACCCAAGCAACTTGTTTAAAAGCAGACGCGCAATCAAATACCGTAGGGTCACTTTGATGCCGGCGCCAACCAACGAATAATGTTTCTGATACGCCCAGCGGCCGCTTCGACCATTTGTTCCGGCTAATACGGCTGGGTTGTATGATCCGAAAAGCTCTGGGTCACCATGATAGGCGCCGTCTTCTGCGAACCGATGCCGTCATAAAATATGCGTAGTCTTATTTTCAAGGTAATCAATCAGTTGAGCACCCTCGTTTTCCGTATTCGCCTGCAATGTGCGATAGGGTGTGCCGTCTATTGGTTGATACCGAACGCGATTGATCAATTGCGTGGTTGTCCGATAAGAATGCACCACATCGCCGAGAATGATAGCAATTTCTTTGAACCCAACCGTTCGATACCATCATTTTCCTTTAAACGATCAAAATCGACAGAATGCCTTATTCAAAATTAGAAGCAGACGTTCGATGTTCATTGGTCTGGATTTTAGCCCCCTTAGAGGGGGCTTCATCAAACCACCCGCTCTGCGGGTGGTCGGTGATTTGCGGTTGGCAGGCAAAAACATTATCTGGTTATCCACAAAGCTGAAGTGATTAAGGGATAACCAACTGAATATATGTTGGTTTTACCTGGAAATGGCGGTTTTCTATGAATCGTCTGTATTTACAAATGGATAACGCAATGTCACTTCAGCTTTGTGGATAACCAGGAAACATTATTCACATCCCTCCTCCTCCAACAATTTTTTATGCCACTGAGCAAACTCGTACATGCCGACAAACCGGTCATCGTTATTAATGATACCGATTGCCATATCCAACGCTCCCCTGCCGTAGCTATTAGAATATGCTTCCAGGGGAATCGAATGCAAAAATTCCCGGACCAGCATTTGGGAGGTTCGCTGGCTTTTATCCTTACGAATATCGATTGGATCCTTTGGTTTTTCAAATGGATTCCAGTTTTCGTAGCCGATCTTCCTAAGGATGTGTTTTTGCCTGCGGGGTGACATCATTTCAAAAACAGCCTTTTTCTTTTCTTCACCTGAAAAACCGTTTTCCATTTTACCACCTTAATCTTGAATGTCCTGAGAATTTTCTTGGTCCGCTTTTATTCCGAGATAATCTTCATCGAAAACGGTCAACAGCGCCATTGATAGTGGCATCAACAGGTCGCCCATCTTTGCATGCTTGGACTTCAACACAGAAACAATTTCATCGGACAACGCATGGAGCTTGACGTTTACAGAATCCAGATTGACCGTGGGATAGGACTCACCTTCTTTAAATCCTGACAGCCCACACGTGTGACTCCGTCCACCAAAAGAAGTAGGAATGCCATAGAGCCGGCAGGTCAGCGGTCGGCAGTCATAAAGGTCGCAACGGTTATCCTCGTTTAAAAGGGGACAACGTATCCGTTCGGTAGCCATTTCAAGAAGAATCTGTTCTTCCGACTTTTCACCGGCTTCGACCGCTTTAAAAGCCTTTCGTTTCAACCGGTATATTTTTCGATCCGCCACGTTGGCGTCATCAAAAATCTCCAGCTTCCTTTCCTCAGCCACTTTTTCTAAAAATTGTCGGTTAATATAGAGCGCTTCTAAAAATGAAAGGTCGAAAATGGCATGGCAACAATCTGAGCACTCCAGTTTGCAGTTCACAAAATCCGAAAACTGTTGTCGAACATTTTCGAAAATACCATCCACCTGGCGGACAAGGGTTTCATATTTTTTAAAAACAGCATCCAATTCAGGTATCATATGTTAAGTTCTCCAACGAATGTTTCACGTGAAACATCATTTACCAATGCAAAATTGGCTAAAAATGTGATCATACAGATCCTCTTTATTTCGTTTTCCGGAAATTTCACCCAGAATCCGACCAACATTATTTAATATTTCAGAAATAAGTTCAAGCGGTGTTTCGTTTTTGCCGGCGATTTTGAATCGCTGAAGTTCCTGCATTGCATTTTCAAGAAGTTTAAGCTGCCTCATATTCGGGGTTACCCATTCATCATAGGAAATTTCTTTTTTCAAAACCAATTTTTCAAAAATAAGTTTTTTTAATTCATCGATGTTTTCTCCGAATTTAGCAGAGACCCGAATAAAAGGTATATCCTTAATTCTTTGTTTGATAAGAGAAACGGAAATTTCATCAGCGATATCATCCTTGTTACAAACGACAATGGTGTTAAAAAAGGCAAGTTCTTCAATAAGGCGGTTTTCAAAATCCTTAATGTCGCGCGATCCTTCCAATACCAGCAGAATAATATCGGCAAGATCAATCTGATCACGCGCTTTTTTAATACCCATGCATTCAACAGGATCTCGGGTCTCATGAATACCGGCCGTGTCGAAAATAACAACCGGCACACCGTTGATTGAGATATATTCACGCACAATGTCTCTGGTGGTACCGGGAACCTCTGAAACGATGGCGGTTTCCTTTTCCACCAACTGGTTTAAAAGACTTGATTTACCTACATTTGGTACACCGACAATGGCTAAGTGTAACCCTTGCCGATAAACAAAGGTGTCTTTATGTCGTTGGATCAGCGCCCCAATCTCCGGAAGAATAGATTGCCTAACCACTTCTTCTACTTCAGTAAAAATGGGTTCATGTTCCATATCTGCCGAAAATTCAATGGCGGTTTCACATTTCGCTTGCAATGCGGTAACGGATCTCATCAGGCCCTCGACAAGGTCCCGTATTCCCCCTGCGACTTGTGTACTTGCTATTCGAGCGGCGGTTTCACATGGGGCATTGATAAGGTCGATTACTGCCTCGGCCTGGGTAAGGTCAATTCGACCATTGAGGAACGCACGTTTGCTGAAATCTCCTGCAGCGGACAAAACAGCTCCGGCATCGAGGACAGCACTTAAAATGCGGTCGAGTAGGACGAAACCTGAGTGGGAATGAATTTCTACGACATCTTCCCGTGTAAAACTTTTGGGACCCTTCATGTAGATAGCCAAGACTTCGTCGATGATCTCCCTGGTGTCCGGTTCGATAATAAATCCGTAGTATACCCGATGTGAAGAAATGACTTTATCCTCAGTCGATTGGCTCGTTTTGCGATTGGTTTTCGGCTTCGTTCGAACAAAAAGACGTTTCAGTATTTGGTAGGATTGGGGTCCGGATACCCTTATGATGCCGATACCACCGGCTCCTAAAGGTGTCGATATGGCGGCTATCGTTTCGTTGGTCATGAATCACTTCTTATAAGTATGTAACCGTAAGCTTTTTATATGTCTTTTTTAGTTTTTCTTCGCTTTGAACCATCTGCATTTTTGGGAAAAATCATCAACTTTCGAAAATACCCATCGCCGATGCTTTGGGTCCTCACCGCACTTTCATCTTTCAGGTGGATATGGATGATGCGACGATCGTGTGCATTCATTTGCCCGATGGTTACCGGTTTTTTTATCCGTTTCGCCTTTTCAGCCATACGGGAGGCCATTTCTCGTAGATTGCTTTTACGCTTTTCGAGATACCCCTCCACATCCACGACGACACGAACCCGGTTCGTACTTTTTTTATTGATCATTTTTTCAAGCAAATATTGAATCGCTTCCAGGGTCTGGCCCCTTTTTCCAATGAGTACACCACTGTCCCCTCCTGAAATGGAAAAAAATAGTTTATCTCCTTTTCGAGACAAATTGACCACGGCTTCGGAAGTGATTCCATCAACTATTTGCTGTAGTGCCTGTATTCCGGATTGGATAATGGTTTCATCGATTTTTGGCGGCTCAACAGAATCCGGGGTTGCTTCGACGATGGATGTTTGCTGAATCGGATCAATGGCAGACTTTTTCTCAACCGGTGTGGATCGATTCGTTTTGTTATTCTCGATGTCGACAAATACTTTAATTTTCGCTTTTTTTACACCTACAAGTCCGAAAATACCACTCGACCCATAGGCAAGTACCTCATGTTTAATTTTTTCGGCTGGAAGATTAAGATCTTCACTTGCTTTTTTTAGTGCTTGTTCAATGTTTTTTCCTTGAAATTCGTAGGATTTGGGCATTTTGCCTCCGGAATTAAGCAGTTTTCTTTTGGACATAGTATTGCTGGCTGATAGAAAGTACATTGTTTACAAGCCAGTATAACACCAGCCCAGATGAGAAATTTATAAAGATAAACGTGAAAACCACGGGCATTAACATCATCATTTTGGCTTGGGTGGGATCGCCTGGGGGGGGGGACATTTTTTGTTGAAGTAACATGGTTGCGCCCATGATAATGGTTAGTACCGGAATCCCATAGGGCGGTTCCATAAATGGGATTGAGAAGCCAACGTCGAAAAGGCGATCGGGGGCTGACAGGTCGTTTATCCATAGAAAGAACGGTGCATGTCTGAGTTCAATCGCTTGGTAGAGCATCCGGTAAAGTGCGAAAAAGACGGGTATTTGAAGAACCATTGGTAGACATCCGCCCATTGGATTGACTTTATAGGTCCGATACAAGGCCATCAGTTCCTGATTCATTTTTTGTTTGTCGCTTTTATGTTTTTCGCGAATTTCCGTCATCAGGGGTTGAAGCTTTTTCATTTCACTCATGGACTTGTAACTCTTGTTGCCCAGTGGCCATAAAAGGACCTTCGTGAACATGGTGAGAAGAATGATCGCTATTCCGTAGTTGGGAACCACGCCGTGTATTTTGTTCATGAACCAGAGGCACGGTTTGGCGATGATATTAAAAAAACCAAAATTCAGCGCCTTTCCAAGATCGTGGCCAAGGTTGTTTAACAGGTCCATGCTTTTTGGCCCCATAAACACAAAAAACTGAAACGCTTTCTGTGTTCCCGGAGAAATTTCAAACATGGGGTTCACCAGTCGGTTAACAACCATGTTGTCGACGATGGCCAGTTTAATACTACCGTTGATTTCTGACCCGGGAATAATACTTGAAAGAAAATATCGGTCTTCAACACTGATCCACTTGATCTTCCCTGTATACTCATCCTTGTCTTTTATTTTTTTAGATTTTATTTGTACAAGCGCGTCGTTAATCAATGCACTAGGCCCAACAAAACCATATCCTTTATTTTCTTCGATGGGTTTTCGGACGGAGAGAACCAGCTGATCTTTCATTACCCTTTGCGATCCATTTTTCAAAAGGACTTTCAAATCAATAAGATAAGAGTTTGGATCAAAGGTGTAGATTTTGGTGAGGCCGCTCCCGTCGTCGGCAACCCAGTTGAAGGTAAGGGATTGTTTAGAATCACCTATCAACAGGCTGTCTTCCGTCTGGGATACGGAGAAAATGGCGTCATCCAAACCGCTTAACGATTTTCCCGATAGCGATGTGAGGATCTCCCCATTATTGAATGATCGAGGGATCAGTTGTTTGTTTGCTGAATCGGCATCGACAGATTCACGGTATTTTTTAAGCACGTAACTGCTAAAGGATGCGCCTTTGGCAGAAAGACGAACCGTGTAGAAAGGCGTTTCAACGGTGATTTCCCGTCCCGGATTTTCTACGACCGAGGATCCTTTTATTATTTCGGCATCTTTGGGAATGATTGCGGTGGTCGTTGTCTCTTCGGGGCTGTAGGCGGCCTGTTCCTCGACAATTGGTTTTCCGGTCGGTACCGCTTCCTGGGGGGCAATTGCCGGCTGCCGGTCAACAAAAAACATGCTCCATACAAATAGCACCAGGAAAGACAGACCAATGGCCAGCAGCAGTCGAAGTTGTTCCATTTTATTCTCCTTGACGCCAAATTGCATCAACAATTGCTAAAGATACCTTGATGGTTTTATTGTAATGGCCAAAATATTTCGTAGAAGGCGGTCACGGCGGGCGTAATAACCGAGCGGGTCAAGTGTCGAATGGGAAGAAAGATTACGGGACCGGATCAAAACCTCCCGGGTTGAACGGATGGCACCGCAAAATTCTATTTATCGCGAGCCGCCCTCCCCTGTAAACGCCGTAGGAGGAGATGGCCTGATAAGCGTATTCTGAACAAGTCGGAACGAATCGGCATGCCGGTCGCAAAACGGATGATATTGAAATCTGATAAAACTTAATTAGTAGTAGTGCCAGCGTCTTCATCATACCCGAGTACGGTTTTTTCGGCGATTTTCTCGAAAGAAGATGCGAGATGGTTTCTGATCACCGCAGCGCCGACCCTTCCAGACATTTGCCTGGCGATGACATTTATATCCAGCCGGTCCGGCAAATGGCTTCTGTTCAATCGAAAATATTCGCGAATGATTCGCTTGATCCGGTTTCTCGTTACGGCCTTCCCGACTTTTTTAGAGACGGTAATACCAAGGCGACATCTTGAAAATTGGTTTTTTCGGGAGACGAATATAAAGCAGGCACTGTAATGGCGTGTCCCTTTTTTAGACAACACCCGGTATTCCATGGATGTTCGTATTCGATCCGCCTTGGTAAATGTCAAACGATTCAACGATATAGACCCTTTTCCCACGGATGTGAAAAAATATTTTTTTCACATGGTATCCGATAAAGGCGCTTCATCGACAATTCAGTTAAACCGCCAATCGTTTTCTGCCCCTTGCCCGTCGACGGTTAATGATGCGTCGCCCCGCCTTCGTCGACATTCTTTTTCTAAATCCATGGGTTCGGGCGCGTTTGATTCTGCTCGGTTGGTAGGTACGTTTCATTGTTTAAATTCCTTGTTTCCCATTATTTAATACCAGTGCATACCAATATCATTTTTTGAATCGAGTACTCTAACCACAGGAAGACGATGGTGTCAAGCCGCAAATTTTCCCCATTGGAGAGAGCAGCGATCCCTTCTAATGACGGTTTATCCCAAATTAGAGATGCACTGACTTTCGGATTTCAGTCATGTGCGGACTCAATTACTTCGAATGCTTCCATGTGATACCGGGTGTCCGGGTATATAACGATTTGTTTTCCAATTGTCTTTTCCAATCCGGGGATCAGCCGATTTTCTTCCCCATGAAGAAAGTCGGCAACTTCCGGATTCACCCGCAGGGTCAGCCTTGAACCGGTCATATCCGCAGCATATCTCAATATTTCGCGATAAATTGAATAACATATTGTTTTAATAGATATAATATATCCTTCTCCATCACAATAAGGACAAGGATCACACAAAAGCCGGGTTAGGGGTTTACGGGTTCTTTTCCTGGTCATTTGAATAATACCCATATCAGATATCGGAAGGATATGGGTCTTGCTTCTGTCTTTGGTAAATGCTTCATTAAGGGCGGAAAAGACTTTTTCCTGATTCGACTTTTTTTCCATATCAATGAAATCGATGATTATGATTCCACCAATATCCCGTAAGCGAATTTGGTAGGCGATCTCTTTGACAGCCTCCAGATTGGTTTTTAAAATAGTTTCTTCAAGGTTGTATTTTCCCACATACCGTCCCGTATTCACATCGATAGCCACCAATGCTTCGGTGTGTTCGATAACGATATACCCCCCTGACTTAAGCCATACTTTTCGCTTCAACGCCCTGGAGATATCTCCTTCCAGATTATACGAATCAAAAATGGGTTCATTGCCCTCAAACAACTCCACGGACTCTTTCAGAGATGGATTAAAGGTATCCAGAAACGCCAGGACCGATTGGTAATCCTTTATCGAATCAATAACAAGTTTTTCCGCCTCTTGCAGCAACAGGTCTCTAACCGCCCTAAGACTAATGTTTAACTCCTGATGAAGAAGGGACGGGGTAGCGGCAGTCTGATATTTTTTTTGAATGTTACACCACAGGTCTTTTAAAAAGCCCATTTCGTAGGCCAATTTTTCTTTTTGAACCCCCTCTGCCGCAGTACGAACAATATAGCCCAATGAACTGTTATTGGATAACTCGGAAACGATATTCTTGAGCCGTTGACGTTCTGATTCATCCTCGATCCGTCGTGATATACCGATATGGGAGGATGTGGGCATCAATACCAGAAAGCGCCCGGGTAAAGAAATATTAGAGGTGATCCTGGCACCCTTGGTGCCGATGGGAGATTTCGAAACCTGAACGAGAACTTCCTGTCCCTCTTTGATCAGATCTTCTATATTTTCTTTGTCTTTTGTGGTGAGCGTTGCCTCGTGCCCATTTTCGGAACCCGGATCTTCCTCAACATCGTTGCAACTGAAAGCGTCTTCCATATCTGCAAAATTATCGCGGACCACATCATCTACATAAATAAAAGCCGCCTGATTTAACCCGATATCCACAAAAGCCGCCTGCATTCCCGGAAGCACCCGCTGAACACGGCCTTTGTATATATTACCGGTACTGTCCCGGCTTCCCTTTCTTTCAATGAAAAGTTCAACAATGGTTTCGTCTTCCACGAGAGCGACCCGGGTTTCATGGTCAGCCACGTTGGTAATAATTTTTTTATACATAATTTACTTGCTTTTAGTAATTATTGCGGTGAGGATCTGTCGATCTGTCAGATTAAAGACCGTTTTTATCACCCGAGCGGGTCTCATCATCAGGTTGTTATCGGTTCCGAGGGTCATAAAAACATGATGCTCATCCACCAGTCTAATTTTGCTTACCGCCTTTTTTAAATTAACAACAACCAACTTGCCTTTCTTGCTTTTTCTTTCAATAGTTACGCTTTGTTGACCAAAAAAACAGTCTAAATCGTTTTGCCGGAAAAAGCCATCTTTTAGTTCGACCCGATAATCCTGCTTGGCCTCCATGCGCAACCGTTTCGTCGGATCATGAAATGAGCAGCCGGTAATATCCAGTCCTTTGGGCATCTGTCGTTGCAGACGACGAATAAAATCCTCCGAATTCATTGATTCGGTCAAGATGACCAACATCTGTTCTTCTTCGCTTTGCATCCCCATCGGCAGCGTATCACCAAAAGAGACTTTGGGCATGGGGTGGAACCCCTGGGAATATTTTAATGGAATTTGCTCCCGCCGTAAACTTCTGATAAAGATTTTAACCATCTCAAGGTGGCCCAAGTAGCGTGCAGCACCCATTTTTTTAAAGTTTACCAAATATTTAACAGTGGTTTCAGACCTTACCGGATCACCAACTGGATGTTGGGATAAAAACTCATTTTTCCGACTATGGAAAGAGATCGGTTTAAGTGAGGCGAAATCACAAACGCCGCAGCCACTGCAGCTTCCGGTTCGACAGTCATCGGTGATTTTACCTTTTGCAGCATTTCCTTTTTCCTTAAGAAGGAAAGACCTATCCACACCAATATGGATATGATCCCACGGCAAAGATTGTTCCGTATTTGAAAAACCGTCTGTGTAACATTTCGAATTTATACCACTTTCATCAAAAACCCGTACCCATCGGTCATAATTAAAAAAATCGGTCCACCCATCGAAGCGGCAGCCGCTTCTCCACGCCTTGATCAAGACTTGGTTTAGCTTTCTATCACCTCGGGCCCACACCCCTTCGATCGTACTGACCCGGGGGTCCTGCCACTTCAACTGAACACCAGGAAGTTTCAGGTTTGTTTTCAACCAATTAATTTTTTGCATGGCTGTATCAAGAGAAATCTGTGGCTCCCACTGAAATGGTGTGTGGGGTTTTGGCACAAAAGTAGCCACACCAACGTTTATTTTTCCGTTTCGTTTGATTACTGTTTTCAGCCGTTTCACCAGAGCCACAATGGCTTCCAGATCAACTTGCGTCTCGGTAGGAAGACCAACCATAAAATAGAGTTTGATCACCTTCCATCCGAGGGAAAAGGCATTTTCTACTGTTTCGACGATATCCGTTTCATTAATATTTTTATTGATCACATCTCGCAGGCGCTGACTTCCAGCTTCCGGTGCAATGGTGAATCCAGTTTTTCTGACTTTTCGAACCAGTTCCATCAATTCGGGGGTCAGTGAACCGACCCGCAAAGACGGAAGGGAAATTGCCACCCTGTCCTTTTGCCCGAACGCCATAATTTTTTTCATCAACGGCGCGATACAAGAGTAGTCCCCTGTGCTCAAAGAGAGCAAGGAAAGATCTTCATACCCGGTCTCTATTAATGATTGCCGCACTGAAGAGAGGACGGATTCAGGATGGCGTTCACGCACAGGTCGATATATCATACCGGCTTGGCAGAACCGGCACCCACGGGTGCACCCCCGGGCAATCTCCATGCGCAGCCGATCATGAATCGGCTTTCCAAAAGGAACAATGGGTTTTGTTGGAATGGGTGCGTCGTTCAAGTCGGGAACAACGGTTCGCTCAACAAATCGGTGTGACCCTATTTTTGGATGCAGCCTTTGATTTCCGGTAGAATTAAATGAAACATCAAAGAAAGAGGGAATATATATACCTTTTATCCGAGACCAGCGCCGGAGCAGATCTTTCCGGTTTCGGTTATCCGATCGGCGCCAGGCCAACCACGCATCGGTGATCTGTAAAATCACGGCTTCTCCATCACCCACCACAACGGCATCGAAAAAATCGGCCACCGGTTCCGGATTGCAGGTGCATGGGCCACCGGCGATAACAAATGGATCACTTTCCTTTCGTCGGTTGGCAAAGAAGGATATGTTTGCAAGATCGAGCATATTCACCATGTTGGTATAATTTAACTCGTAGAGCAGGCTGAAACCGATAATATCGAAACTATTCAGCGGGGTTTCGGACTCCAAGGAACACAATGGCACCCTTTTTTCCCTAAGTTGTGCCTCCATATCAACTGCCGGTGCAAATACCCGCTCGGCCTGTATCTGATCTTGAGCATTGAGAATTCCATATAAAATTTGAATGCCGAAGTGGGATGTGGCAATTTCATATAGATCTGGAAAAGCCAGGGCGATGTGCAATTCGGTCTTACCCCATGCTTTTTGAATGCTATTTGTTTCACGGCCCAAATATCGGCTAGGCATCTGTATCAGCGGCAGGATCTCTTGAATGGATGTTTCGCTCATGTTATGTTTTCCAGGTTAAGGCGTAATTAAAAAAAGGGTTGAAATGACAAAGATGGCCATACAAATCAATAAAAAAATATTATTATTTCTGCTTGTGGGATCTTTGGTGTTTTTTTTTATTACCGTCAAAAATAGTTTTTGTATCGTCGTAACACGGGAAAATAATGTGGTTAGGGCGGTACGAAAAGTAAGCCCGGCAGTCGTCAACATAAGTTCACAATATGAAATACGCAAGAAATCCAATCCGTTTTCAGGATATGGCATGGATCCATTGTTGGAAAATTTCTTTCGTGATTTTTTCTCCCCTGAGCTTGAGCGCGGGGAAAAGCGAACCAGCCTTGGCTCCGGTGTGATCATTGATGGCAATCGTGGCTTTGTCTTGACCAATACCCATGTGATTGAAAAAGCCACGACGATCAACGTGGTCTTTAATGATAATCGCGAATTTGAGGCGACTATCGTGGGTATGGATCCGGATTCGGATCTGGCCGTCCTAAAAATCGAGGCGGACCAAGCGTTACCGGCCATACAGATGGGTGATTCAGGGGACATCATGATTGGGGAATCGGTCATTGCCATCGGAAATCCCTTCGGATTTTCCCATACCGTCACCACCGGTGTGGTCAGTGCGGTAAACCGAAGTATTAAAACCGCCGAACGGGTCTTTCACGAGTTTATTCAAACCGATGCATCCATCAACCCGGGAAACAGCGGTGGACCGCTGCTTAACATCAACGGGGAGTTGATCGGCATTAACACCGCGATCTACGCACAAGCCCGAGGCATAGGATTTGCCATCCCGATCAACCGGGCAAAACGCATCATCTCCGATCTGATCAATTACGGTGAGGTTGTTCGGGCATGGATCGGTATGATGGTTCAACCCCTCGATGTTGATCTTGCCGAATACCTCAATATCAAAAGTGATGTCGGTGTAATCGTCACCGCTGTGGAACCACAGAGCCCGGCGGCAAGAGCAGGTATGGTCGAAGGGGATCTCATCCTTTCCATAGACGGTTTGCCGATCACCGATATCTCCGACTATCACTCGAAATTGAAATCAATTTCAGTCGATCAGGCCATCTCGGTAAAATTAAACCGAAAAGGGAAAAAAGAAGAAATCTTAATCCAAGCATCTGTTTTTCCATTGGCTTTAGCACTAAAAATAGCCAGCCAGCGGCTGGGTATCACGATCGAAGACCTGAATGAACAAACCCGGACCAAGTATGGGATACGCATGCGCAAAGGGGTGGTGATCGTTAACATGCGCCGGGGATCCCATCTGGATCGTATCGGGGTGAGACCGGGAGACATTATTCGCCGGATCGGGGAAGAACGGGTGGATCATCTGACGGATTTTAAGACGGCCATCGTAAAATACCGAAATCAACCGTCGGTGGTTTTACTGATTCAGCGTGATGACCATCTTTACCATATCAATGCACCCATGAAGGATAATGGATAATGAAAAGAGAAAAAATTTGCGATTTGTTAAAAACCGAAAAACCAATTGACAATATATTGCTCAAGGGTTGGATTCGAACCAAACGGAACTCGAAGACCTTTTTCTTTATCGAGGTCAATGACGGTTCCTGTCTTAAAAACATGCAGATCATCGTTGATCAAAAAACACCACACTACAGCGAAATAAAAAAATTGACGACCGGATCGGCAGTGGCCGTATGGGGAAATCTGGTTTCATCCCGAGGTGGTGGGCAGAAATGGGAGGTTCAATCCACGAAGATGGATATTATCAGTTTAGCGCAGGAAACATTTCCCTTACAGAAAAAACGCCATACGGATGAATATCTGCGAACCATTGCCCACTTGCGGCCGCGCACCAATAAATACGGGGCTATTTTCAGAATCCGCAGCGAACTGGCCTGGGGGGTCCACCAGTTTTTCAAGGAAAAAGGATTCCGTTACATTCACACGCCGGTGATCACCGGATCGGATTGTGAAGGGGCCGGCGAGCTCTTTCGCTTAACGACGCTAAATCCCCCCATCCCGATGACCCCGGATGGTAAAATCGATTATTCGAAGGATTTTTTCGGCATGGAATCCAACCTGACGGTTTCCGGGCAACTCTCCGCAGAGATGTTGGCCCTCGCTTTGGGAGATGTTTACACCTTCGGGCCCACGTTCCGTGCTGAAAATTCCAATACCCGCCGTCATGTGGCGGAATTCTGGATGATTGAGCCGGAAATGGCCTTTTGCGACCTGAACGGTAATATGGATATGGGTGAGACCTTGATCAAGCATCTGATCACTTTTGTCATCGATAACTGTGCTGAAGATCTGGCGCTGTGTGCCCGGTTTGTCGATAAAACCTTGATGAAAACCCTTGAAAACATCGTTTCCGCAGACTTTGTGCGTATTCCTTACCGGACGGCCATCGATATATTGCTCGAATCCGAGCAGTCATTTTCTTTTGCGGTTGCCTACGGGGCGGATCTTCAATCGGAACACGAGCGTTACCTGACCGAAATTCATTTTAAAAAACCGGTCATTCTGTACGACTATCCCAAAACCATAAAACCGTTTTATATGCGTCTGAACGACGACGACGAAACCGTTGGTGCCATGGATATTTTAGTTCCACGGATCGGAGAATTGATCGGCGGTAGCCAGCGTGAAGAACGATTGGAGATGCTGGAAAAGCAGATGGCCGTATCTGACCTCTCCAGCGAAAGCTACTGGTGGTATCTGGAATCGAGACGGTTTGGGACGGTTCCCCACAGCGGATTTGGACTGGGTTTCGAGCGGCTGTTGATGTTGATTACCGGGGTGTCCAACATTAGGGATGTTATCCCCTTTCCCCGAACCCCGGGAAACATTGAGTTTTAAAATACAACACGGGGGATGTTTGGTGCAAGGAAAAGCCAATCAAATAAATCTTTTCCCCTCACCCCGAAGAGGCGAGGGCGTTTATGGCAAAGGGTGTTTCGCGGCGCTTGAGTACTAAGGACCCTTAGTCAGATAATACCGGCATCGGACCTCTTCACCCAGCCGATTTTGTCCTCTGTATAGCGGATCAGCAGGTGGGTGTCGGATTCGCGTTCGACACAGACCTTGGTGCCGGCATGCAGGACGAAGAGCTGGGTGGCGCTGTCGGTGAAACCGGAACGCACGGCGATTTGATTGGGCAGAATTACGGCATGCCGGATGTGGGTGGCCTCGACATAGTTAAAGACGGCCGTGGCGGTGAAAAGGATGGTCCCCGCGGCGATCAGAACGATGCTGGGGCGCAGGAGGCGTTTTTTGCGGATGGCCAGGACCGACAAGGCGGCCCACAGCGCCGCATTGAGGAGTACGGCGATCCAGCGAACCGTTCGCTGGGCCAATTGGTATTTCCAGAAAAAGAGAATGCGCAGCAGGGGCGATTGTTTCTCGCCGCGTTCATCCTTGGTGAGGGTCAGGGCATATTCGTAGTTAAAGCGCAGGTCCGGGTCGTCCGGCATGTGCGTTAAGGCCCGTTCGTACCATAACAGGGAACGGCCCAGGTCTTCGTTTTTCAAATAGGCATTGCCCAGATTGTAAAAGAGCATGCCGTTGTCCACGCCGCCGTCGGCCAGGCTTTCGAAGGCGGCGATGGCTGCCGGCCAGTCCCCGTTACGGTAGGATTCGGTGCCGTTCATGAAGGTGAGGGCGGTTTCGGATGCTGGGGTGACGGCAAGAAGGGCCAGAACCAGCACGAGTGCCGACGGGAGTATCACCAATCGTTTCATCGGGCCAGCCTCCGCACGGTCTGACGGGTCTGGTCCAGAAGATCGGCCCGTTTTGTAGCGTTCAGCTTGCCGCCCGAGTAGTTGAAGGATTCGATCGCTTCCAGTAGCCGTGCGGCGGCAGCGGCAGCATCCGCATCCCATCCGATGGATAGCAGATGGTCTTTTGCCTCGGTCCAGGTAAGAGAGGTGCCCGTCACGTCCCGCTTGCCGAGGATGGCCGACACCAGTGCCCGATAGAGAGCCGAGAGAAAGTCGGCGTCCGAGCTATCGGTGGCGGCTGCCATTTTCAGGGATTTCTTGGCTCGATCAGCCATGATCCGGCTCGGCGAGTCGTCCTTGCGGGCGATTTGCATCACGGTTCTGGCGGCCATGAACCCCAAGACCGGAATGGCCAGCAAGAGGCCAAACCACAGGGGCGGCAGGGATCGCCGGGGTTTCAAGGTGTCCATTCCCGTTTTCAGCGGCAGAATATCCCGGCCGGTAAATTCCACCCGTTTTTTCAAAGACAAGATTTGCGCAGGGGCGGCCCGGAATACCTCGATGTCGGTGGCTGTCGTATCGGATGGGGAGACGGTGAGGTCGAAGGTCGCTGTGGAGAGGGTCTGGTACGCGCCGGTCTCCACATCAAAATAGGCCAACGCGATGGGATCGATACGGAATTGGCCGGCCAGAATGGGAACCAGGGCCATGCGGAAGGTTTTGCTGCCCGCGTTGCCCTCCGGCCCCCGTTGGATCTGCTCTTCTGGATTGTCGGCGTAGGTTTTGAATTCCTTTGGCACCGAAATAACCGGGAGCGTGGCATCCATGATGTTGCCGGACCCACTGATGGTGACGGCCAGCGTGGTGGAGTCGCCCACCCGAATGTCCGTTTTGTCCAGGTCGGCGGCAATCTCAAAACGGCCCACCAGGCCGGCGAACGACGTTCCCGGCGGCGCGGGCGGCAGGGCCCGCACCTGGACCGCAATGAGATCGGTTTCAAGGTTGCGGGTGGTCATTTGGGTGCTACCGAAAAACGAATCCATGCCGGAAAAGGGCCGTGGCCGACGGCTGCGCTGCACAAGGCCCACCTGAAGCACTGCCGGTTCGATCTCCAGTGCCCCGGTCTTCACGGGAATCAGTATGAAAGTCACTTCCGTCACGATGAATTCCCGGCCGTTGATCACGGATCGATAGGATTTACGGTCCTCCAGTTCTTCGGCATTAAATCCGTTGAAATTCGGAGCCTGGAACTTGGCGTCGGCTACCTGGATGGCATTGAAAAGACGGAAGGTATAGATGAGCTGTTGACCGATCCAGGGCGATTGATCCGAAACCTCGGCGGATACATATACATCACGCTTGCCGCTGTCGGCAGGCGGCGCCCTGGAAACTGTGACACGAATGGGGGCCGTATAGTGGACCTTCCCGCCGATGGTCACCGGGATGGCAGGGATGGTCAGACGGCCGGTTTTTTCGGGAACCAGGACATAATTACGGATCAACTGCCGCGAGGTGCGGCCGTTGATCATCTGAAAACTGCTGCTGGTTCCGCGTGAAACGGTTTTGAAATCGGCGATTCCGGAAAGGTCGACCTCACCATCGCCGCCCTCGATGGTCAACCGCAAGGCGATGGATTCACCCACCGTGGCCTGGTTGCGGTCCACCACGGCACGCACGGTCGCCGCATCGGCGATTGCCGCCGGCGTTAAAAACAGCGCCATTGCCATGCTCAGATATCTGACCATTACCAGTCCTTCTCGACGGTCCGTTTACCGGTTATGGGCATCAGGGCTCGGCCCGGCTGATCCTGAAGGCGATTCAGCATCCGCTCGGCCTGCCCGGGGTCACCTGCCTGCTCGCCCGGGCTGGATGGCTGGGTTGGTTCGGATGGTTGCCGATCGTTTTGGGGTTCGTTGGCCTGGGCAGCCTGCTGGGCCTGCTGTTCGCCCATCTCATCTCCAAACTCGGGGCGTTGCCGCTCTCCTTGACCATCCGGTTGATTCTCTTGGGGTTCATCGGGTTGCTGCTGCTGTTTCCGATCCTCTGACGAGGGCGAATCCCGACCGCTTTCGGATTTCGATTGCCCCGATCCATCCGGGTCCTTTTTTTTCCCATCTTTCCGGTCGTCGCCCGACGCTTCCTGTTGCCGCCGTTCCAGAACCTTTTTCACAAATTCCAGGTTCTCTTTGGCCAAGCGGTCCTCGGCATCCATGGACAGTGCCGCCTCGTAGTTGCCGATGGCGGCGTCGGTATCGCCCCGGCGAAATTCGGTGTTGCCCAGGTTGTAAAGGGCTTTTTGTTTCAACTGCGCGTCGTCGGTCTCCAGTACCTGCTTGTAGTGCTCGGCGGCGGCTTCGAAATTGCCGGTTTTATAATAAGCATTGGCCACATTGTAAAGCATTTCAGATTGTTCCGGGTCGTTGAGCTGGGCGTCGGTGAAGTGCTTGAGGGCCTGTTGGAAGTCTCCTTTTTGATAGGCGTCAATACCCTCGCGCGAATCATTGGCCTCGGCCGATGGCAACGGCAGGAGCACCAGGGCAGCCAACAGCGAAAGCACCCGGCCTTTGCGGCTTACCGGCAGCATCAGTTCGGCAACGAGACAGAGCAGAGCCAGTGCCAAAGGCCACTGAAAGCGGTTTTCCCACACCTGCTTGCGTCCCGAAGAAAGGGTCTCCAACTCCATTTTTTTGCGGATTTCATCGGTGTAAATGGCATCCAGATCCATGTCCCCGGCCACCGAGCGTACGTAGGTGCCGCCGGTGACGACGGCCATTTTCTTGAGGGTGTTTTCATCCAGTCGGGAGAGAATAATCCGTCCGGAGCGGTCCTTTTTAAAACCGCCGGTGGGTTCGGGAATGGGCACCCCCTCACCGCCCCCCACACCGATGCAAAACAACTTGATCTCCTTCTCTTTCAACGTTTCCGCAGCCTTCACAGGGTCGCCGTCACCCGTGTTCTCACCGTCCGTGATCAGGATCACGGCTTTGTCCGAGGCGCTCTTGGGGTCGAAGTGGTTCAGGGTTGTTTCCAGGGCGCCGGTGATATCGCTGCCGCCCACGGGCAGGTAATCGGGCGAAAGGGCGTTGAGAAACAGATTAAAGGCGTCGTAGTCCAGGGTCAAGGGGCACTGAAGAAAGGCGGTGCCGGCAAAGGCCACCAGTCCCACCCGGTCGCCTTTGAGCATGGCCAACAGGTCGAAGACCTCCCGCTTGGCGCGCTCCAGGCGGGTGGGCTGGATGTCGGCGACGGTCATGGAGCGGGAACAGTCCAGGGCGATGATAATATCCACCCCCTGCCGGCGGATCTCTTGCCAGCGGTAGCCGTATTTGGGTCCGGCCAGGGCCACGGCGGTAAAGAGTACCGTACCCATAAGCAAGGATCCCTTGATCCAGCGCCGGCCGCCGACCGTGTCCGGGGCGATAACCGCAAGGCCGTGGGTGGACGCAAACCGGTTCGTGATTTCACGGCGCCGCCGCATGCCGTATCCGATCACCAGCAACAACACCGGCACGGCCCAGATGAAAAACAGCATTTCGGTATTGAAAAACGTCATGGGATGACCAGGTATCTCGTGTTTCGCAAAACGACATAAAAGGGCAGCAGTACCAGTGCCGGGATCAGCAGCCAGGGGTAGATCTCGTTGTATTCGGCGAAGATGTCCACCTTGACCGCGGTGGTCTCCATGGCATCGATGGTATCATAGATCTGTTGCAACCCCTCCAGATTTTCGGCCCGGAAATACAGTCCACCGGTTTTGTCGGCAATGGCCCGCAGGGCCGCTTCGTCGATGTTCACCTGCTGGTAGACATACCGTTCGCCAAACAGGGGGTCCTTGACCAGATAGGGCGCTTTGCCCCGGGTGCCCACACCGATGGTGTAGATCTTGACGCCCTTTTGCACGGCGATTTCACCGGCGGTATCCGGCGAGAGCTCGCCGGCATTGCTCTGGCCGTCGGTGAGCAGAATGATGATGTTGGACTTGCTTTCGACGTCCGCCAGCCGCTTCAAGGCGATGCCGATGGCATCGCCGATGGCCGTACTTTTCCCCGCGGCCCCGATCTCCAGGCGGTCCAGGATGCTGACCATGGTGTTGTAATCCCGGGTCAGGGGCAGCTGCGTGTAGGCGTGGGTGCCGAAGACCACCATGCCGATACGGTCACCATTGCGCTTGGAGACGAACGTTTCCACCACGCCTTTGACTGCCTCCAGCCGGTTGACGACGCGTCGTTTCTTCTTGAAATCGAGGGCGGCCATACTTTCGGACAAGTCAAGCGCCAACACGATATTGATGCCTTCGGTGAGCACTTCGGTGCGCTCGGTACCCCACTGGGGCCGGGCCAGGCCCACCACCATCAATCCGAGTACCGTGTATTTGATCGCCGGCACCAGCCATTGCAGTCGCAGGGCCGCTGATGAAGGAATGCCAGCGACGGGAAACAGGGCGCTGATGGCCATGGTGGGGGTTCGGTGCCGCCGGTAGCGATACCAGACCATCGCCGGCAAGAGCAGCAGGAGAAAGTGAAAATAGGGAGACGCGAATCGCAGCATGGGCTCACCCAATTGTTGCCTAAAAAATTGACGAAGCGCACATCAATCGTATTGATGTTTCCTTTGGTTGATTCAAGGCGCGTGACAGTATTTTCCGTTTCTTATCCCGCGGGAAGCGCTTTTATCGGAATCCTGCTTTCGGTGCTGTTTTCAGCATCCGCCCCCGGCGTTGTTTTTCTCACAAACTCGCGGGCAAAAAACAGGTCTGTTTCCATCTGTTTTTCCACCACCGGGTCACCGCCGAATTTCACGGGATCCATGGCCCGGCAAAGGCGCCTCAGCCGTTGGGCCAGGTCGTTGTCCAGACCCAGACCATCGATGCAGGGCAGGAACTCTTCGGTGGTCATCTCCGGCGCGCCCACCGTAAAACGCCCGAATACATATTTCCGCAGGATGGCCGACAAGCGAAAGTAAAAGGTCTTCCCATCCAGCCGGCGCACATCTGAAATCCGATCCAGGGCCCGAATGGCCGTCATTTCCGGGGGCAGTTCGGGAACGATGGTTTCGATATCCCGGTCCTTTTTGCGTTTTTTCCACAGCCACCAGGTTGCCGCCAGGANCGCTACCGCTGCCAGGGCCAACAGGACCGGGACCAGCCAGGGGGCATNCATGCCCACAGAGAGNGGCGGCAGGATGTCGTGGATGTCGCTCATGGGCGCCGGNGTGTCCGGGCCGGGTGCATCGGCGCCTGCGGGTGGATTGGCCGGAGCGGTGTTTCCCGTGCCCATGGCCGGGATCGCCGACAAGATGGCCAACCAAAGAATCAGGCCGCCGCCGATGCATGCGATGCGTTTCATCGTCGTCGCCGCTCCCGGTATCTGAAATAACGTACCAGGGCATCGGCGGCATCGCCATCCGTGGGCATCTCGATGCAATCCATGTCCATGGCCCGGTGGGTTCGCAGAATCTGCTGGTGAACCGCCCGCCGGCCGGCCTGGTAGCGTTCACGGGTGGCCCGATCCGAAGCGTCCAGGTAGCGGAGTGCCCCGGTCTCCAAGTCCTGAAAGGCGATGATGCCGCCGTCGGGAAGTCGAAATTCTCCGGGATCGGTGACCAGTACACTGATCAGTTCATGCTTGCTGGCGGCCGATCGTATCCGCAGGGTGGTGGTTCGACCGAAGTCCTCGGTGAGAAAATCGGAAACCAGGAAGGCCACGGTGCGTTTGCGGCACACCCGGGCCAGAAAATCAACGGCCTCGATGATATCGGTTCCGGTGTGTTCGGGCTGAAAAGTGAAAATTTCGCGGATGAGCCGCCACACGTGGGCCGATCCCTTTTTGGGGGGGATGTAGCGCTCAACCTGATCGGTGAACAAAATGGCACCGGCCTTGTCATTGTTGCGGATGGCGTTGAAGGCCAGGATGGCGGCGATTTCCGCGGTGGTTTCGCGCTTGATGCTTTCGGTGGTGCCGAAGCGGCCGGAGCCGCTCATGTCCACCAGGAGCATGACCACCTGCTCGCGCTCTTCCCGATACCGCTTGATGAAGGGTTTTCCCATGCGGGCCGACACCTTCCAGTCGATGCTTTTTACGTCGTCACCAGGAGAGTATTCGCGTACCTCTTCAAATTCAATGCCTGCCCCCCGGAAGACCGAACGGTACTGCCCGGCCATCAGCGTGTTGACCATGCGGCCGGTCTTGATGTGGACTTTTTTTATTTTTTTGATGATGTCGGGGGAGAGCATGGCGTTTACGGTACCTCCACCGAATCGAAGATGCGGCCGATGATACTGTCGGTGTCGACATCCTCGGCTTCGGCTTCATAGGTCAACAGGATTCGGTGGCGCAGCACCGTCGGGGCGATGGTTTTCACATCCTGGGGCGTCACGTAGGCGCGTCCCTGCAAAAAAGCGTGGGCCCGGGCGGCCAGGCTCAGGAAAATGGTGGCCCGGGGTGAGGCCCCGAACTGAATGTAGTTGGCCACGTCGATGTGGTAGGCCACCGGATCACGGGTGGCAAAAACCAGGTCCACGATGTAATCCTTGAGCTTTTCGTCCATGTAGACGCCATTAATTAACTGTCCGATGGCAATGATTTCCGCCGGTTCCAACACCGGTTGCACGGCTTCCGGAACGTCGAAGCCCACCCGCTTCATGATCTCTTTCTCTTCGGCCTTGTCCGGGTAGTCGATGAGGACCTTGAGCATGAACCGATCCACCTGGGCCTCGGGCAGCGGGTAGGTGCCCTCCTGTTCGATGGGGTTCTGGGTGGCCATGACCAAAAATGGGTCGGCCAGCGGGAAGGTGGTGTCGCCGATGGTGACCTGGCGCTCCTGCATGGCCTCCAACAGCGCCGACTGGACCTTGGAGGGGGCCCGGTTGATTTCGTCGGCCAGGATGATGTTGTTGAACAGCGGGCCTTTTTTAATGGAAAAATCGCCGGTTTTGGGGCGGTAGATCTCCGTTCCCACCAGGTCGGCCGGCAGCAGGTCGGGGGTAAACTGGATGCGCTTGAAGTCGGCGTGGACGGTGTCGGCCAGGGCCTTAACCGCGCTGGTTTTGGCCAGGCCCGGCACGCCCTCAATGAGAATGTGGCCGCGGGTGAACAGCCCCATGAGCAGGCCGTCGATAAGATCCCGCTGACCCACCAGGACCTTACCGATCTCTTCCCGGATGCGGTTGACCACGAGATGCTTGGCTTCAATCTGTTCGTTCAGTTCTTCCAGTGGCACGGCTGTCTCCTTTTGCCCGTTCTCGTGTTGTTGCGCATGGACGTAGAATTCCGGAAGATGCACCCCGGTGTTCGGATTAACGGCAAAATAAATAAGGATTCGGTGGTTGTCAAGGCATTAGGAGGCAGACCCTTTTGCCGGTCAGGGCAGGGCCTCGATTTTTTGTATGAGCCGGCGGGCGTTCTCGATGTTCTCCCGGGCTTTTTCATGATCCGGGTTGCAGGCCAGGGCCATCTCCCATTCGGTGATGGCTGACTCGAGGTCCTCGTTGATGAAGTGTTTGACGCCGTTGCGGTAATGAATCTGGGCCAATTTGGCCAACCGGGTGCGGATCGTCGCTTTCAGGGCCGCACTGGCTTCGTGGCCTTCATCGGTTTTCTCCAGCAACTCCCGGGCCTCGAGAAAACGCTTGTGGTTGACGTGGTCCAGGGCCAGTCGGTAACGGGCTTCGACGGCCAGATCTCGAGCATCGGTGTGATCCGGTGCATTCCTGAACACGGCGTCGGCGCCATCGAGACTTTGCCGATAGCGACCCTGATTGAAATGTGCTTGTGCATCGGCCATTTTTCGCTTGTTTACAAGCGCTTGCAGCTTTTCCAGAACGACATCCTTTCCTGCGAATCCATCCGGAACCGTGGCAATGGCTTGCCTGGCGCCATCGAGCAGGCCCTTTTCGATTAGGGCTGTGGCCCTTTTCAGGTGGATGGTGTGGATCAGGACCTGGACGTCGGGATCGGCCGGATTCGCCTGTTCGGCCAGGCTCAGTGCACCCTCTATATCATTTTCGGCCATCCGCGCACCGGCTGCGGCCAATCGCGTGCGCGGCTTTTTTAAGCGGACCTTCTTTTGCGGGGTCTTTTTCAGTTTGGGCAGAATCAGCAGGGTGCCTGGTGTCAGCGTGTTGGCTTCCGGCAGATCGTTGAACCAGGCCACGAGAAAAGCTTTGTCTTCATCACCGAAGACGGTTTTGGCCACAGATGCCGGATGGTCACCGGGGACGGACAGGTAGACTGCCAGGGGAAAGGGTGAGAAATGGGTCTTGACCTGTTTCAGAGCCGGCTGAAAGGCGGGATCCAAGCGCAGGGCCACCAAAAAATGGTCGCGGGCGGAATCCGGAGCTTCCTTTCTTAGTCGCTCCAAACCCTTTTGATAATGGGCTTGAACCGCCTCGACGAGCTTGTTTTCGAGGCGTTCGATTTCCCGGGTGGCTGCTGCCCGATCGATCGCTATCCGGTGAACCTGCCGCCAGTGGTCCAGTGCCATGGTGATTTCACCGCGTGCTTCCAGTTCGCGAGCCCGTAAACGGATGTCGTCCGTTTCTGCCGACGACCACCGGGAACCGGCATGCAGGAAGGTCGACACTGAATCCATCGTACCGGAACAGCCGCAAACAAAGGCGATGGCCATGAAGGCGATCAAAGGCAGCCAAGGCTTCATGGCTTGAGATCCGTCACGATTAAGGTCGTGAGCATCCTACCCAACAGCTCCGGGTCCATCCGGCTATCGATGGCGATCCGGTGGATGCCGAACCGGTTGGCGAAAAAGGGATTGTCCCCCGATGAGCGGATGAAGGCGCCGGAAAATCCGAACTTGGCTGCCATGGCAGATACCAGTTCGTCGGTGCTGCCGTGCGGATAGGCCAGAAACAGGCAGGGCGCCGCCAGGTGTGTTTCGATCGCTTGGCGGGCCAGACGCAGTTCGGATTCCACCGATTCGAAATAGGCTTTAAACGTTTGTCCGTTGATTCGATCGGTCAATGCGCGTCCGCTTTGTCCCCGGCAAGCGATGGTGAAGCCGTCTTCGTTTAATTGTTTGATCTGGTCCCAGGTCATGGCTCCCTCAACGCCCACCTTCCCGGTGGCCACGAACAATGTGGCCGTCAATCCCAGTGCTTTCAGGATGGGTACTCCCAGATCAAAGAAAGTTTGGGATTCGGTATCTGCGGTAATCAAAACCGACCGGTGGGGCAGCTGGCCGGAAAATTCCATGAAATCAACTAACTGGGTTGGGGTGATGGCCGTGAAACCTTCGGTTTTCAACCAGCGCATCTGACGGTTGAACGCCGAGCGGAAAACCTGCTGTGTTTGCTGCAGTGACGCGCCAATGTCCGAATAGGCCAGCACGGGAACGGTCTGATAGCCGTCAGGGTTCAAGCCGCCGGGCCGAAACGGGGCCACTGGGACCATGACCGCCTCACCCCCGGAAAGGGCCTCAATGCCGTTGTATTCAAGGATCGTCCATCCCCTGGACGCATCGTTTAAATAACGCCGGGCAATGCCGGTCGGGGTGTCTCCCCGGCGGGCTTTCACCAGAAGGGGCAGCGGTGAGGAGGGGCCGGTGTGGGTCTCTTGGCCGGAAAGGACCGGGGGAAACAGGCCGCTACCAACCATCAGGACCATGCAGGCGATCAACCGGCAAACCGCGGTAACAGCCACTTTCCAGACTTGCTGTCGCGGTCCGACGGCATCTTTAATCGGCGGATTTGACATGGGCCCTCTGTTTGATGAATGTGACACGAAAGGTTTTCACGGGTGTGATTTTGCCCTTTATGGTACGGGGGCCCACCGGTTCCACCCGGATCAGTTCGCCCAGGGTTTCACAAACCGTATCCGTCACCAGAACGTCGCCGGGGCCGGCCAGCCCGCTGAGCCGCGACGCCAGGTTGACCGTGTCGCCGATGACGGTGTATTCCATTTTGGCTTGGGAACCGATGTTGCCGGATACGACGCGGCCGGTGTGGATACCGATACCCACGGATGACAGCATCGCGTTACCATGGATGCTGTGTTGCTGCAACTGATCCATGAGGTCCAAGGCGGTGCGTACGGCCCGTTCCGTATGATCATTTCTAAACACCGGCACCCCGAATACGCCCAGCACGCAGTCGCCAATGAATTTATCCACGTAACCCCCGTAGTCCAATATGGCGCGGGTGGCGATTTCGAAATAGGTGTTGAGCATCTCCACCACCATCTCCGGCTCCCGCTCTTCGGCATAGGCAGTAAATCCGCGGATATCGGCAAAGAGAATCGTGGCCTCGTTCTTGTGTCCCTTGAGCCAGGTTTTTTCCGGATCGGCGACAATCATTTCCAGAACTTCCTCGCCCACATATTTGCCGAAGGACTGGCGTGTCAGCGTGTGCCGAAAAAGTTCTTCGCCCATCCGGTTGAATGCGGTGGCCAGGTTGCCCAGTTCGTCTTTGCGGTTGAGCGATACCCGATACCGGTAGTCGCCCTTTCCAATGGCTTCGGTTGCCGCCACCAGCTGCGAGATGGGTCTCGCAAAACGAACACCCAGAAAGGCGGCGATGGCCAGGCCGACGGCCATCACCACCAGGGTCATGAACATGATGGATCCTTTTTCCCTGTCCACCAGTTGTTCGATAAAATCCAAGGATACACCCACATGGACGGTTCCCACGGTCTTGTCCTGAAAGACCACTTCACGGGTCAGGTTCAGAATCTGCTCACCCGAACCGGTGACGAGAGAAAAATAGGTGATTTTCCCACGGGTCACCAGCGGCGCCGTGGGGGCGGGAGATGCCAGAATCGTCCCGATTCGATCAACATCGGTATGGGCCCGGATCAACTCCCGGGTGTCGGTTACCACGGCATAACGCAACCCCTCGGTCTCGGTGGCCTCTTTGATCAGGGTGTTGAGGCTGAGAATGTCGTCGTCGATAAGCGGAATGCGGGCGTTGTTGACGAAATAATTGAGGCTCACCGTCCCCACGGTTACGGTCTGGTCGAAAAGCCGCTCCTTCTGCCTGCTGATGACCAAATAGCTGAAAGAGACGATGGTGACGGTGACGATTAGCAGGGCACCGATGCTCAGCTTGAGCCAGATGGGGATGGCCGGCGCGGGAAGCCGCTCGGCCAGGGAGCCGCGCCGGTGGAGAATGAGTTCACGGATGTTATCCGACAGGGAGGCAACCGAGATTCTAAAGTTCTCATTGATGGCCGCCACCACGGCCGCCTCGGAGGCCAGCCCCAGCTCGGTTATCATGTGGCCCAGGCGAACGGCCTGACCGGTTTCGATCAATCGCTGACGCTGGGCATCCAGGGCGGTCTCCAGTTGTCGGTCGCTGAGGATACCGCGGTCCACGAGCACCTGGCCCAGTTGCATGTCGCCCGGGGATCGCCGCCGGAAAAGATGTTGGAGGCCCGAAAACAGCCTGTTGGGTATTCGCTGCATGGCTGCACCATTTCGTAAGGAAGGTCGGGGCGCCGTCTATGTGATAGCCGACACCGAACTGTACGGAAGTATAATGGGGGGGGGCGGCCGGTGTCAACACGCAGCTGGGGAACCGTTGACAGGCCGGTGCCTGAAGGCTATCTCACAACGACGCGGAAACAAAAAATAGCCAGGCGGTTACTCCCTTCGAAAAGACGGTGGAAGATGAAGACGGCCGATGACATGATCCAGGAAAAAGGAAGCGAATTTGGCTTAGTTCCGGAAGGAACCATTGTGCTGGATGCGCTGGAAAAGATGAACGCGCGTAAATTGGGCGCCATTCTGGTCTCCTGCGACGACAAGCCGGCGGCCCGAATCCAAATGAACCGATTCCAAAACACTGCATTTCAACCGTTCCGCCGAAGGCGGACAAGCATCGGTGTTGGGCTCACACCTTAACCCTCGAAATATGTTATATATTCTTCCGGTTAAAATGATCGCCCGCCTCGATCTTGGCTGAGCTACGGCATCTTGAAACATTCTCACAGATGTTGCAACGATGCACAATCACTTGTAGTTGCTGATGGTCAGGCGGTTTTCGGCGACCGGGGAGGACTCACCAGGGCCTCCCCGTCGAGCACTTTTTTCCCTTCTTGATTGACGCAGGTGGTTTTCAGGCGTACTTGTTTTTTCTCTTCCATTTTTTCGATCACCTCCACCTTTGCGGTGACCGTATCCCCGATGTATACCGGTGCGAGAAAATCAAGTGTCTGGTGCATATACACTGTTCCCGGGCCCGGCAGGCGCATACCGATTACGGCGGATATGAGCCCGCCGAAAGCATGCCGTGGGCGATGCGTGTCTTGAAGAGACGTGCCCTGTGCATAGGTTTCATCGATGTGCGCCGGGTTGAGGTCGCCGGAGATGCCGGCAAACAGATAGACGTCCGCATCGGTTACGGCCTTCGAAAACCGATCCGAATCCCCGGTTTTTAGTTGGTCGAAAGTTTCCCCGATCATATCTGTTCCCCTTGGCATGGTCTCCCCTTTGCGTTTCCGGCGGGTCGTGTCTTAAAAGAATTCTTCCGCCCGAGTAAACGCCTCGTCCACGGTTTTCTTATAGACATCGCGATCTTTCCTAAAGGCATCCACCCACTCCGAAATGGCCTTCTGACCCGCTTCGGGTAATCCGGTAGACTGATTAAGCATGGTGC
>JGI24023J19991_10000530_pt1 | contig 29355 bp, 19 predicted proteins | sample Cruoilmetagenom1_FD_19991 | JGI IMG/M metagenome (IMG submission 19991) | reverse complement strand
TTCATAGGGGGTTGATTTGCCGGTCAGATGTGGTAATTGACCTCCTGTCCATAAGTTGGGTGAACCCCAATGGTTTGGGGTGAATGACGTACCGCCTGTGGCGTACCCTGTCCGACGGTATCAATTTAACCATACAACCGGCTCAATCAACCCGGTTTTCAATACGAAATCTATGAAAGCACGATTAACACTTGAGGATGGCCGGGCCTTTGCTTGCCGGTCCTTTACCGGCCCGGGCGAAGCCGGCGGCGAAGTGGTGTTCAACACCAGTATGACCGGCTACCAGGAGGTGCTCACCGACCCCTCTTACAGCGGTCAGATGGTCACCATGACCTATCCGTTGGTGGGCAACTACGGCGTCAACCCAGAGGATGTGGAATCGGCTCGGATCCAGGTGGCCGCTTTTCTGGTCAAGGAGTATCAACCTTTTCCCAGCAACTTCAGGTCCACCCAATCCCTTGCCGACTACCTTGCCGATCAGGGGGTGTTGGGCGTCGAAGGACTGGATACCCGCGCCCTGACCCGCCACATCCGCAACGGCGGCGCCATGCGCGCCATCATCTCCACCACGGATCTGGATCCTGAATCCCTGACGCGGCGTGCCAAGGCCATTCCCAGCATGGTGGGCATGGACCTGGCCCGTGAAGTCACCACNGGGCAGCCTTATCGCTGGAACGACGGNAAGCCCGAATCNCTGGCCGAGGATTTCAAATTGGATGCCGGCATATGGCGGCACAGGAGGGATCGACCGTCGGTGGTGGCCATCGATTTCGGCCTTAAATACAACATCGTCCGCTGCCTGGAACGCGTCGGCTTCGAGGTGCTGGTGGTGCCGGCCGCCACCAACGCATCGGCCATTATGGCCATGGCGCCCGACGGTCTCTTTCTCTCCAACGGCCCCGGGGATCCGGAGCCGGTAACCTACGGCGTCCGAACAGTTAAAGAACTACTGGGACGACTGCCCATCTTCGGCATCTGTCTGGGCAACCAGATCCTGGGCCTGGCCCTGGGCGGGCTTACCTACAAACTGAAATTCGGCCATCGTGGTGCCAACCAGCCGGTCAAGAATCTGGCTACCGGCAAGGTGGAGATCACCTCCCAAAATCATGGATTCGCCGTGGATATGGATAGCCTGAGTACCGATGCCGTCGAAGTGACCCATATTAACCTGAACGACAACACCGTGGAAGGCATCCGGCACCGCCGGCTGCCGGCTTTTTCAGTCCAGTACCATCCGGAGGCATCTCCGGGGCCGCACGACGCGGCCTACCTGTTCGATCAGTTCAGGTCCATGATGAAAACCACGTGATTAGGATTGGTTTTGTATTAACTTATTTCCTTTTTGACCGAGCCGAAGGCAAATCCACTATTCCGACCTCTGGATTCTGACTTCTGGATTCTACCCAACACACATGCCCAAACGCACGGACATCCATAAAATCCTGATTATCGGCGCCGGCCCCATCATCATCGGCCAGGCCTGCGAATTCGACTATTCCGGAACCCAGGCCTGCAAGGCCCTCAAAGCGGAGGGCTATGAGGTGGTGCTGGTGAATTCCAACCCGGCCACCATCATGACCGACCCGGAAACGGCGGACCGCACCTACATCGAACCAGTCACCCCGGAGGCCGTAGCCAAGATCATCGAAAAAGAGCGTCCCGATGCCCTGCTGCCCACCCTGGGCGGGCAGACCGGGTTGAATACCGCCGTGGAAGTGGCCCGGCAGGGGGTTCTGGACCGGTTCGGCGTAGAGCTCATCGGTGCCTCCCTGAAGGCCATTGAAAAAGCTGAATCCCGGGACCAGTTCCGTGAGGCCATGAACCGTATCGGCCTGCGCATTCCCCATAGCGGCATCGCCAACACCATGGAAGCGGCCCGCGTCGTTGCCGAAGAGCTTGGTTTTCCGTTGATCATCCGGCCCAGCTATACCCTGGGCGGCACCGGCGGCGGCGTAGTGTACAATCCCGAGGACCTGGAAAAAATTGCCAAATCAGGATTGGACGCCAGCCTCACCAACCAGGTGATGCTGGAAGAATCGGTACTGGGGTGGAAGGAATACGAGCTGGAGGTGATGCGCGACCACGCCGACAACGTGGTAATCATCTGCTCCATCGAAAACCTGGACCCCATGGGCGTGCACACCGGCGATTCCATCACCGTGGCCCCGGCCCAGACCCTCACGGACCGCGAATACCAGATGATGCGCGATGCCTCCCTGGCCATCATGCGCGAGATCGGCGTGGACACCGGCGGCTCCAATGTTCAGTTTGCCGTCAACCCGAAAAATGGGGATATGATCGTCGTCGAGATGAATCCTCGGGTATCACGCAGCAGCGCCCTGGCTTCCAAGGCCACCGGTTTTCCCATCGCCAAGATTGCCGCCAAGCTGGCCGTGGGTTATACCCTGGACGAAATTCCCAACGACATCACCGGTGAAACCCTTGCTTCCTTCGAGCCCGCCTTGGATTACTGCGTGGTCAAGATCCCCCGCTGGACCTTCGAAAAATTCCCCGAAACCCAGGATCTCCTGACCACCGCCATGAAGTCGGTAGGCGAGACCATGGCCATTGGACGGACCTTCAAAGAAGCCTTTCAAAAGGGACTGCGCTCCCTGGAAGTCGGCCGCTTCGGCTTCGGCGCCGACGGTAAGGACCGCCCGGAGGTGGATGGCGCACCGCCCACCCGGGATGAAATCGAACAGAAATTGGCCATCCCCAATTCCCAACGCGTCTTCTACCTGCGCCATGCCCTGCAGGCGGGCCTATCCATCGATACCTTGCACCAGATGACCGGCATCGATCCCTGGTTTCTCTTCCAGCTATTACAGATATACCAGATGGAGCAATCGATCATACGAGCCGGTGTGACATCGAGCCGGTGTGCGAACCCGGTAGATCGCCGTTTCAAGGCCCTCACCGCCGACCAAATGACCCGGGCCAAAGCCTACGGTTTTTCCGACATCCAGATTGCCCATCTCACCGGCACCACGGAAAAAACCGTTGAGCGTGTCCGCAAAGATCTGGGCATCCGGCCGGTATACAAGCTTGTGGACACCTGTGCGGCCGAATTCCGGGCCGCGACCCCCTATTATTACTCGACCTACGAAACCGAGTGTGAAGCCCGGGTATCGGCACGTAAAAAAGTGATGATCCTGGGCGGCGGCCCCAACCGTATCGGCCAGGGAATCGAGTTCGACTACTGCTGCGTCCACGCCTCCTTCGCCCTGCGGGAAGCGGGGGTGGAGAGCATCATGGTCAACAGCAACCCGGAAACGGTGAGCACCGACTACGACACCTCGGACAAGCTCTACTTCGAACCGCTGACCCGGGAGGATGTACTGCATATCGTGGAAAAAGAGAAGCCGGACGGCGTCATCGTCCAGTTCGGCGGCCAGACCCCGCTGAACCTATCCACGCCGCTGCACGAGGAGGGCGTTCCCATCCTGGGCACCCAACCGGAGAGCATCGACCGGGCCGAAGACCGGGAGCTGTTCCAGGTCATGCTGAAAAAACTGAACCTCATGCAGCCCGCCAACGACACGGCCTTGTCCATCACCGAGGCGCTGACCATCGCCGACGCCATCGGCTATCCGGTGATCGTGCGCCCCTCCTTTGTCCTTGGCGGACGGGCAATGAAAATTGTATACGATCCCAAGGACATGGAGATGTTTACCCGGCTGGCCATCCTGGCATCCCCGGATCACCCGGTGCTTATCGACAAGTTTCTGGAAGCGGCCTTGGAGATAGATGTGGACGCGATTTGTGACGGCCGGGTCACCATAATCGGCGGCATCATGGAACACATCGAAGCGGCGGGGGTCCACAGCGGCGACTCCGCCTGTGTGCTGCCCCCCCACAGTATCGGCAGCGACATGCTCGATCAGATCAGTGTTGCCACCAAGGCCATGGCCGCCGAATTGAAGGTGGTGGGACTGATGAACGTCCAGTACGCCATCAAAGACAACCAGCTTTACGTGATCGAAGTCAACCCACGGGCTTCCCGGACGATCCCCTTCGTCAGCAAGGCCACCGGTATCCCCTTGGCCAAGCTGGCCACCATGATCATGCTTGGCAAATCCCTTGCCGAACTGGGCCTCACCCGAGAGGTGGTTCCCCGGCACCTGTCGGTAAAAGAGGCCGTGCTTCCCTTTGACCGCTTTCCGGATGTGGATACCCTGCTGGGGCCGGAGATGAAGTCCACCGGCGAGGTGATGGGCATCGGGACCGATTTCGGTCTGGCCTATGCCAAGGCGCAGCTGGGTGCCGGTCAGCGCCTGCCGCTGTCCGGGACGGTTTTTATCAGTGTGGGCGATGACGACAAGGCTGCCATGTTGCCGGTGGCCCGGCAATTCGCCGATATGGGATTCGATATATTGGCCACGGACGGTACTTGGTCCCATCTAACCGCCGGCGGCATCACAGCCGAACGGATCAACAAAGTCTCCCAGGGCCAACCCCACGTCGCCGACACCATTAAAAATGGCCGTATCCAAATGATCATCAACACCGGCACCGGTGACGAACCCCGCCGGGACGGCTATACGATTCGTCGGGCAGCCCTCAAATTCAAGGTGCCCTACGCCACAACCACCGCCGGCGCACTTGCGGTGTGCCGGGCAGTGGCCGCACTGAGAGAAAGACCCTTTTCCGTGAAACCCATTCAGGATTACCATGGGTAACGAAAGCACTGTACCCTTGTTCAACAACCACCCCCAAGGCGAATGACCATGAAACCGTTGGAAACGACACCCCTGGAATTGATCACCGACGATAAACCCCGCGAGGCCTGTGGCCTCTTCGGTGTCTTCGACCATCCGGATGCCGCAAAAATGTGTTATTTCGGGATCTATGCCCTCCAGCACCGGGGCCAGGAGAGTTCCGGGATCGCCGTTGCCGACAATGGAATTGTCGATGAATACAAGGGCATGGGGTTGGTTCCCGACGTCTTCAACATGGACATCCTGGAGGGTTTAAACGGCTCCAGCGCCATCGGGCACGTACGCTACTCCACGACCGGCAGTTCGGTGTTGGCCAACGCCCAGCCCTTAGTGGTACGCCACCGCAACCGGGCCTATGCCGTGGCCCACAACGGCAACCTGATCAATGCCCACCATGTTAAAGCGGAGCTGGAGGATGCCGGGTCCATCTTCCAGACCACCATGGACAGCGAAGTGTTTCTGCACCTGTTTGTGCGTAACCTGAACCTGGGTTTCGAGGATGCACTGAAGGCCTCGGTGGCCCGGCTGAAAGGCGCCTTCTCCATGGTGGTGCTCACCAACCGGGGAGAGCTTATCGGCATCAAGGACCCTCACGGATTTCGGCCTCTTTGCCTGGGCAGGCTCAACGGTTCCTATGTACTGGCATCGGAAACCTGCGCCCTGGACCTGGTTCAGGCAGAATTTATCCGCGAACTGGATCCGGGTGAGATCGTCATCATCAATGGCGACGGGATCAAGAGCATCCACACCAAAACCCCTAGAAACCGGGCGTTCTGCATTTTCGAATTCATCTATTTCGCCCGGCCGGACAGCACCTTTTTCGGGCACAACGTCTACCTGACCCGCAAGGCCCACGGCCAACGACTGGCCCAAGAAGCACCCGTGGATGCAGACCTTGTCATGCCCTTTCCCGATTCGGGTACCTATGCGGCCCTGGGGTATTCGGAAGCATCCGGCATCCCCTTCGAAGCCGGTATGATCCGTAATCACTACGTGGGCCGCACCTTTATCCAGCCCACCCAGAGCATGCGCGACTTTGGGGTTCGGGTAAAACTCAACCCCATCAAGGAACTGCTCAAAGGCAAGGACATCATCATCATCGAAGATTCAATTATTCGGGGAACCACGGTAAAGACCCGGGTCGAGGCCCTTCGCAAGTTGGGGGTCAAACGGATCCACCTTCGGGTCAGCGGACCGCCCCACCGGTTTCCCTGCCATTACGGCATCGATTTTTCCACCAAAGGGGAACTGATCGCAGCCAAAATGACCGTGGAGGAACTGCGCGACCACCTGGGCCTGGACTCCTTGTACTACCTCAGCCTGGATGGGTTGCTCTCCGCCACCGGAATCGAGAACCCGGCGGCCCATTTCTGCAAGGCCTGTTTCGATGGGTCCTACCCGGTCCAGTTCGATGAAAGTCTCTCCAAGCATTGTATGGAGGTCAGATAGATGAGTTCGGGACGTTGTACCCAACTGGACATCCACTTGATTTCTGAAGCGCATCCATGTCAAAGGACAAATATTGGGACTTGCCTTTCCTCGTCCGGCACACTAAAATACATGACAAATGCGTCCGACAGTCCCATTTTCCCGGGGGGATTTTATGATCGAGTCCAAATATCTGAAGGAAAATATCGAAAATATTCAGCAGCTCATGTCCATTTCGGCTCTGAAGCATTTCGAGACCCGCAATTTGGGCAAGCTGCTGCGTCTCAGTAAAATCCGCCAGTACGAGGACGGCGAGACCATCATCCAGGAAGGGGATATGGATCCCTGGCTTTACTTTCTGCTGTCCGGTAAAATCCGTGTCACCAAGGAAAATGAAGAGATCGGTACCATCGTTAAGAAGGGCGAAATTTTCGGCGAGATGCGCATCATCGACGACCAGACGCGCAGCGCCACGGTACGCTCCATCGGCAAGACCATCTGCCTGGCCGTGGATACCTCGGCCGGGAACCGGCTCTCCACGTCCGATCAAAAGGACGAGCGACTGGACTTTCTGCTTCTGCTATACCGCATCTTCGCCGAATATATGACCCACCGCCTTCGCCTGACCAACGAGGAGTTGATCCTGGCCAAAAAAGAGGTGCGGCGCCTGGGCGGCGGCGTCAACACGGAGATGGATAAGAATGACAATGCGAGTTTTGAAAACCTTATGAAATCTATGTGATGCGAAAAACGGTATCCTTTACCCGCCACTCAGCCAATGTTTTTTTTCATATACTCACCCGCTGCAACCTTCACTGCCGTCACTGCTACATCAATCCCGACCAGCACGGCCGAAATACGCTTGAGATCGACACCATCGACCGGTGGCTGACCCTGTTTGCCCGTCGGCATCCGTCACCCAACGTGATCTTTCTGGGCGGCGAACCCACCCTGCACCCAGATCTGGCCGGCGCCGTCAAACGGTCCAGAGGACTGGGTTACGCATCGGTCACCATTGATACCAACGGCTACCTCTTTCATAACATCCTCGACCGGGTAACACCGGACGAGGTGGATTATTTCAGCTTCAGCCTGGACGGCCCCAGTCCGTCGGTCAACGATCCTCTTCGAGGTGACGGCAGTTTCGAACAATGCACCCGTGGCATCGCGGCGGCGAAACAGAGCGGCTTTTCCGTCAGCCTCATCTATACGGTCAGCCGGGCCAACATCGATCATCTGCGGCACATGCCGCCCCTGCTGGCGGAACTGGGTGTGGACCGCTTTTTCATCCAGGTGATCGGCGTACGGGGGCAGTGGACAGAAGATGCCCAACGCGTGGAAACCCTTTCCCAGGTGGATCGGGACACCTGGCTGGAGGTGATCCCGCCGGTGGCAAAAGCAGCCGCCCGGCAGGGAATTGCCGTCACCTTCCCCAAGGTGTTCCTGGACCCCGAGGAACCTTTCGAATGTGCCGGAATGGTGGCGGACAACTACTTCATTTTTCCCAACGGCCGGGTCTACCGGTGCCCCCTTTGCGAGGACTACCCCATGCACAGCCTCGAAATCCGTGACGACCGGCTGGTGAAAACCGCCAAGGTCAACGAGGCGGATCTTTTTCCCCTGTTCATCTCCGAGGGATGCATCATGAACCGCATCATCCAACCCCGCAACCTTCCCCCTGCCGTAAACGGAAAACCGCCTTACAAAATTGCCTGCTGTATGCTCAAGGAAAAGATCACCCCCATAGATGCAAAAGCCGGATGACTCCAGATCCTGCGTTGCCAAGGGATCGAAGCGGAATGCATACCGACGGCCTTACCCATAGCGCCTCGGCTCCAAAGGCCCTTATGCAAGGGATTGCGCCCTGACCGGAACCGTGGCGTTCAGGTCGTCGCCTGAATAAATGACGTTTCCAGCTCTTGGCGTAGCCCCTTGATTCGTCGGAGGGAATCCGAGATGGCGTTCATTTGCGCCGGTTCTTCCCGAAGGCGCCGGGTCTGGTCCGGGCACAGGTACCAGGTGCAGACAAAGGGTCGCTGGATTCGATCCAACCGGCAACCCATGGGACCGCCATAGCGGCAGTGGTCTCCCTGTCGGGAGAGCAGCTGCTGATCGGGCGGCTGGATGCCTGCCAGGTGGAAGAAGAGCAGGTCCCTGAAGTCAGCCCACACCCATGCCCGCTGGCAGCAGATGTCCACACAGTCGAGACAAGTCTCCCGGCACAGGCGGTCCATGAGGGGGAAGGTCGATGTCAGCTGCTGCTTCAGGCGATGCGCCAGGCGACGGGATTCCTCCAGGGCGGGCCCGGTGTTCCGCAGGATCCGTTTCAAGCTGTTATTGGCCTCCCGCCACAGGGCGGGGGCACGCCAAGGAATGGCGGAAAAGGGATCATTCATGGGGTATGATAGCAATTTCGGCTCGGTGTTTCAAATTACATTTGATTTTTATGATGAGACGCCGGAATCAGAAGAGTTGTTCCGAGGGATGATTTTCGATCAGTTCCCCTGGTTCATCAACCGTGCGGCAACGCTGTGGTGCTTATACCTAGCTCGGCATCAGCGCCGCAGTTTTGCCGTTAACGGTTGACAAACCACCCCGGAACATTTCTATCGTTGGGTGAAACCTATCGATCCATCGGCGTGACCATTGCCCGGTTGATGGACGAAGCGATGGACGAATTGGCCTGACGGAGCATGTTTTCCATGAAAAAACCGGCCGGCCCCAAGCCATCGAAATCCATTCACCATGTTTTTTTTCAGCCCCGGCAATTTCTCTTGACCCGAGACAGGATTTAGGCCAAGGGAAACCATCTGTTTCAAATTATTGCCCATAGAAAAGCAATACATCACCTTTTCACAGCATCACCCACCAGAGGATCAGCGATGGATCTCGAATGTATCATTTACGACAAACAGGACGGGGTGGCCGTCATCCGACTCAACCGGCCTCAGGTCCTCAACGCCATGAACAAGCGCCTCTGGCTGGACATGCAGGTGGCCCTGGACGATGCACGTGCAGACGAGAAAATCAAGGTGGTGGTCGTCACCGGCGAGGGGCGCGCCTTTTCCACCGGCGCCGACCTTAAAGAGTCCAAGACCCGCTCCATCGAGGCCTACCGGGATTACCTGGTGGCGCTCCAGGAGGTCTCCCGGACCATCATCCGCTTCGAAAAACCCACCATTGCCGCCATCAACGGATACGCCATCGGATCCGGATACGAGCTGGCCCTGGCCTGCGACATCCGTATCGCCACCGAAGCGGCCAAAATCGGCAGCCCCGAGGCGAAGGTCACCTCGTCGGTCACCGGCGGTGCGTTCCGGCTGGTCCAGGATCTGATTGGACCGGGGAAAGCCCGTGAGCTGCTCTTCACCGGCGATTATATCGACGGTGTGGAAGCCCAGCGCATCGGACTGGTCAACCGGGCCGTGCCAACGGAGAGGCTCATGGAAACCGTCATGGAGATGGCCGCCAGGATCGCCGCCAACGCGTCCTTTTCCCTGAAGATGATCAAGAAGGGGTTAAATATGGCTCTGGGAGAAACCAGCCTGGAAGCCCTCATGGACTTCGAGGTGGAAGCCTGCCTGGCCTGCATCGCCACCAAAGAACGACAGGCATCACTTACCGCTTTTGAAGAACGCAAGAAGTAAAGGAGCCATTCATGGGACTGGAACACGTCCTCAACGCCCGCTCCGTGGCCGTCGTTGGCGCATCCAAGGTGCCTACCAAACGCGGCTACCAGACCATTCGGACCCTGCTGGACGAGGGTTACGAAGGGGCCATTTACCCGGTCAATCCAAAAGAGAAACGCATCATGGGTCTGACGTGCTACACCGCCGTGTCGGAAATCCCGGGGGAGGTAGACGTGGCCCTGGTGGCCACACCGGCACGGACCGTTCCCACGGTTCTGGAAGACTGCGGCAAGAAGGGGGTCAAGGGCGCCGTCATCCTGGCCACGGGATTCGGGGAAACCGGGATAACGGGCAAAGCCCTGGAAAACCAGGTGCTGGAGGTGGCCTGCCGTAACCACATCCGCCTGATCGGCCCAAACACCTCCGGCATGATCAACCTAAAAGACAACCTCAACCTGGTGGGCCTGAAAGATTCTCCCAAAGGCGACATCGCCCTGCTGACCCAGAGCGGCAACATGGCCTTGACCCTGATCACCGAAGCCAAGCTGAAAAGCCGCAAGGGGTTCACCTATTATGTGGGCGTGGGCAACGAAGCAGACATCCGTTTCCATGAATACCTGGAATTCTTCCGGCAGGACCCGGAAACCCGCGCCATTCTCATGTACGTAGAAGGTATGCGTGACGGCCGAAATTTTCTCCAGCAGGCTTACCAGACCACCGAAATCAAACCGGTGATTCTACTCAAAAGCGGGCGCTCCTCCACCGGCAAACGATCCGCCGGCTCCCACACCGGCGCCCTGGCCGGCATGTCCGAAGTGGCCAAGGTTGCCTTCGAGCGGGCCGGCATTATCGTCATCGAAAATTCCGATGAACTATTTCCGGCCGCCGAAACCCTCTCCAGCCTGCCACCCATAAAAAACGACCAGATCGCCATCCTGGCCGACGGCGGGGGGCACGCCACCATCGCCGCCGACAATCTCACCGACCTGGGCGTGAAGATTCCCGAACTGGAGGAGAAAACCCAGGCCAAGTTACGGGCGATCCTCCCCGACGGGGCCGCGGTGATCAACCCCATCGATGTGGCCGGCGGCACCGACGACAACCCGACCATCTTTGCCGACTGCGCGAATATCATCCTGAACGACCCCAATGTGGGCGGCCTGCTGATTGTGGGTCTGTTCGGCGGATACGGCATCCGCTTTGCCGAAAGCCTGGCCATGATGGAAGAGGATGCGGCTCACCAGATGGGCAAGATGGTCAAACGCCGCAAAAAAGCCATCGTGGTGCACAGCCTCTACAATTCCGAAAAGCCCCACAGCCTGGACCTGCTACGCTACTATGGCGTCCCTGTCTACGGCAGCCTGGATATCGCCTGCAAGTGCATCGGCGTACTGGCCCAATACGGCAGATATCTGAAGCGCTACCGCGGCAAATCCAACTTCGTTTTCAACTGGGGCGCCAAAGCCAAACATGAAGGCCGGCAAATCATCGACCGCGTTTACGGGCAGGGCCGAACCGCTTTGCTAGAGGCCGAAGCCAAGCAGTTGTTCAGGCTTCACGGCGCACCGGTGACCAGCGATATCCTGGCCACCACGGCGACGGAAGCCGCGGATATGGCATTTGGCCTGGACGGCAACGTGGTCCTCAAGATCGCGTCGCCGGATATTCTGCATAAAAGCGATGCCAAGGGTGTTCAGCTGGACCTTTCGACCAAGGAACAAGTCAAAAAAGCCTTCCGGGAAATCGTCAAAAACGCCAGGGCTTATAAGGCCGATGCCCACATCGAAGGCGTATTGGTTTCCCCCATGGCGGGTCAAGGTATCGAAGTCATCATCGGCACCAAAATCGACGACCAATTCGGTCCCGTGATCATGTACGGTCTGGGGGGCGTGATGGTTGAGATTTTAAAGGACATCTCCTTCCGTGTATTGCCCATCCCCCGCCGATCCGCCCGACGGATGATCGAGGAGACCAAGTCCCATCCGATCCTCGACGGTGTACGGGGTGACAAACCCTACGACAAAAAATCCCTGGTCAGCCTGCTACTGGTCTGTTCGGAGATCATCGAATCCTATCCCCAAATACAGGAGATGGATCTCAACCCGGTAATCATTCACCACGAGGGATTGAGCGTCGTCGACGCGCGGATTCTGCTCAAACCGGCAGAGGATGAAGCAAAGAGCGGTCCGGCCTTGTGAACCGCATCTTCCTGATCATCGTCCTCGCCGCCGTGCTCTTCGCCGGCTGGAACCAGCTCTCCTACCCGCCGGCGGCCGACCGCCCATCGCCCATGGAGGCCCTGTCCACCGCCATGGTGGAATCGGCCACCGGTGCGGTGGAGCTGGCCATCAGTCTGGTGGGCGTCATGACCCTGTTTCTGGGCTTGATGAAGGTGGCCGAGGCCGGGGGCATGCTCACCATCCTGGCCCGCCTCATCCGGCCGCTGATGGTGCGGCTCTTCCCCGAAGTGCCGGCCGATCATCCGGCCATGGGTGCCATGATTCTCAACCTCTCCGCCAATGCCCTGGGACTGGGCAACGCCGCCACGCCCTTCGGCATCCGGGCCATGCAGGAACTGGAGCACTTGAACCGGCAGCCGGGAACGGCCACCAACGCCATGGCCCTGTTTTTGGCCATCAATACCTCCAGCGTAACCCTTTTGCCCACCGGGGTCATCGCCCTGCGGGCCGCAGCGGGCAGCGCCGACCCGGCCATCATCCTGCCCACCACCCTGCTGGCCACCATCGGCTCCACCGGCGTGGCCATCCTGGCCGCCAAACTCTACCAGCGGATGGTTCCCCTGGAAAAGTCGGAGAAACCGACACCGGATGAGAAATCTCCCTTGGAAAGTCCGGCGAAAGCATCGTCGCTGGAGGCGGCCGAAAAGGCTTATCCCCTGTGGGTGAGTATCGTGGCCCTCGGCGTCCTGGCATCCCTGATCCCCGCAGCCGTTATTTTCGGCAAATCCCTCTCCCCGTGGATCCTGCCGGGCCTGATGGCCGGGTTTCTCGTCTTCGGGACGCTGCGGCGGGTAAGCATCTATGAGGTGTTTGTGGATGGCGCCCAAGAGGGCTTTCAGGTGGCCCTTCGCATCATTCCCTACCTGGTGGCCATCCTGGTGGCCGTGGGCATGCTGCGGGCCAGCGGCGCATTGGACCTTTTGGTGAGTGCCCTGGCACCGGTCACCGGCCCCTTCGGCCTGTCGGCCGAGGCCCTGCCCATGGCCCTGATGCGCCCATTGAGCGGATCCGGCGCCTACGGGATCCTGGCCTCGATCATCAACGACCCGACCATCGGACCGGACAGTTACACGGGTGTGCTGGTGTCCACCCTGCAAGGCTCTACGGAAACCACCTTCTACGTCATGGCGGTCTACTTCGGCGCAGTACAGGTACGCCGCATCCGGCACGCCATGGCCACAGCCCTGACGGCCGATGCGGCCGGAGTCATATTCGCCATCCTCTCCTGCCGGCTGTTTTTAGGATAACGCGATTTTCAAGGGACTACGCGGTCGAAAAAACCAATGTCAGGAATCAAACCCATTTCCTGGAAAGGGTTCCAGGTTGCTTCTTCCGCCTCGGTGCCGGCGACAAATAGGGAACATCTTCTGACTATTGACTGATGTGCATGGACGTTAAATCAGGTGAACGTCGGCCGGATCGATGTGAAGATCTACCGCCGCTCCCTGCCGGAGCCCCATCTCCATGAGCGAACTGGCGAGCATAACGGTTTTGAAGGTCACGCCGGAGGCCTCCACGGCCAACTCGGCAAGCAATCCCTGATTGGAGATGGCCGTAATTCGCCCCGCAAAGCCGTCCCCGGAAACCACCCCAGAAGGAGCATGATGCAGGTAAATATGCTCGGGACGAATGGCCGCAAAGCGGTGGGTGCCGTTTTCTCCGGGCATCGCCAGCGCCAGGGCGCCAATGGATAGCGTTCCATTTTTCACCCGCACCGGCAGCACATTTTTCATTCCCACGAAATCGGCCACAAAGGCCGTGCTCGGTCTTCTGAAGACCTCATCCACCGTTCCGGTCTGTTCGATATGGCCATCGTTAAGGATCGCCACCCGCTGGGCCAGGCTGTGGGCATCGGTAAAGTCATGGGTCACCATGAGCACGGTCAGCCCGGTTTCCCGGTGGAGGCTGCGGAAGAGATCCCGGATATCCTCCCGAAAACAGGGGTCGAGGGAAGCGAGCGGTTCATCCAGCAGTAGTACCGTGGGCGCCGTGGCCAGGGCCCGGGCCAGGGCCACCCGCTGTTTCTCCCCGCCGCTCAGGGTCATCACCGAGCGGTTCAGCAGGGACGCCAGACCCAATCGATCGATCAGGTCACGGCATCTGGTCCGGCCTTCCCGGTTCGACCCATTGTGGTAACGAAGACCGTAATGGATGTTTTTTTCAACATTCAAGTGAGGAAACAGCGCGCAGTCCTGGTAGACGATGCCCACACCACGCCATTCCGGGGGCAGCCCGGTGACATCACGGCCGGACACGATAATCCGTCCGTCAACAATCGAGACAATGCCGGCCACCGACTCCAAGATAAGTGTTTTACCCGCACCGGTGGGGCCCAGCAGGCAGAAAAATTCCCCTTGTTCGATGGACAGATCCACCGATTTGAGGGAAAATCCCGGAAGACGCACGCTGAGCCGGTGGAGATGGATCATGCCGTCGCCTTGCGATCCAGGGAAATCATTCTCATCAACAGAAAAAGCACCAGGCAGACCAGGATCAGCCACACGGCCACCGGCTGGGAATACTTCAGGCCGTATGCAGTAAAGCGCTCGTAAATCATCACCGGCGCCACCATGGGGTGGTAGGCCACGATGATCACGGCACCGAACTCGCTCACCGCCCGGGCCATACACATGATGCCCCCCACCACCATATGCCGCCAGGCCAGCGGCAAGGTCACCCGGAAAAAGGTGCCGCCGGCGGACGCACCGAGGCTCCGGGAGACATGCTCCAAACGCGGCGGGATTTCCTCGAACCCGGCTTTGGCCGTATTGATGTAAAAAGGCAGTCCCACGAAGGTCAGCACGGCAATCAGGCCGGTGACGGTTCCCATGATCTCCAACCCCAGCGCCTGCATCAATCGCCCCAGCGGGTGATTTCTGCCGGCAATGCTGAGCAAGGCAATGCCCACAACCGGGTGGGGGATCATGATGGGAAGGTCGATGATGCTTTCCAGAATTTTTTTGCCCGGGAAACGGTGTCGGGCCAAAAGGTAAGCCAACGGTGTCCCGAACACCAGCGCAATGAGGGCGGCTGCGCCGGAAGTAACCATGCTTAGCCTGATGGACCGAATCACATCCCGGTCCATCAGGGTTTCCTTCAGGGATGCCATCGTGGGCTGGGTCATCATCTCCACGAGGGGAACCAGGATAAAGGCCACGATGACGGTGCTGCTGGCCACCGCCAACCAAACCAAGGGGTCCCTGCCCGGCTGCATCGACGGCCGCATCCCGGTCACGGCAACGCTGCAGTTGAACTACTCACGGACCTCCACCAGCGCCGGCAGGGTACCGGGCAAGGCGTCCTTGACCCCCTGTGAGACGACCCGACAGGGAACGAACGGCGGCTGTCCCATATCCTTGAGCACTTTCAGGCCGCCGTCAGCCGCCAGCAGGTACTCCAGAAAGCGGGTCGCACCGGCGGCATTGGGGGCATCCTTGACTATCGTAATCCCATAGGTGCAGGACTTACCCGTACGGGTCATCCAGGTTCCGGGCTTCTTGCCGGTTACCTTTACCTGGGCCTGTTTGTAAAAGTCGTCGAATTTATAATTGCCCAGATTGATATGGTCATCCAGTTTGACGAATTTCAACTCGTGCTGCACCGCCACACTCAGGTACTCCCAAGCATAGTCCATGTTTCCGGTCTTGAGCAAGGAGACCAGTTCCACGGATTTGGGGCGCACATTCTTTTCCGGCCGGTTGGCAACCAATCGGTCGTACAGCCCTGGCTGGTTGTAAAATTTTTCAGCCAGCTGGAGCACCATCAGGCTGCGGTATCCGCATGGATCCAGATTGGGGTCCGAGTGGCCCCAGACCACCTCTTTTTTTTGCAGGATGTCATACCAGTTGTCGGCATTGACCTGGTCGGCATGCCGGCTGTTGTCCGTGTAACACAGCACCAGTTGGTTGGTGGCAAACCGGATGTTCCAATCGGCATGGGCCGGAATCAGCGTCTTGTCAATCACCTTGTAGTCGGCCGAGGCCATGATATCCGCAGGCTTGCCCAACTCCGAAATCATGCGGGCCATCTTGGTGCTGCCACCCGCCTCGCGAAGAATGTCGATGCCGGGATTGGCCGCCTCAAAATCTTTTTCGATCCGGGCCAGGGGAACCGTCAGGCTGCCCGCATGGAAAATGATAACCTTTTGCATGGCCGCAACCGGTGCGGCATTGATCGAAACAACCCATGCAATGGCGATCAGAAGATGTGAAAACACGCGTCTTGATACAGGTAATTGCATCGATTTTCCTCCTCAGGACAGGTCAACAAATTAAGATCAAATGCGTAAAATAACAACGCCATCAATAGAGGGAGACCGGCATCGAGTCAAATCCTTTTGGGCTATGTTTCGCTATATTTTCCAGAAGCAACGATTAGCGACCAAAAGTGACAGGTGTCCACGCTGGCCGAATCCGCCGGGATCTGCATTTGACCACCGACGTACCGTCAACGAGATTGACGGCTGACCGCTTTTTCAGCAAAGCGGATCATGTTTCACCGGTTTCAAAAAAAGTACGGCTCTCCGGCGATCCGTACCGACACCGTTTCGTATGGCTGCAACCGACCAACCGGATCTTTTCACACAACCGGCTTCTATTTTCTAACATTTTGTAATAATAATTATTTCCTTACCCTCCGACCAATAAAGGGCGCTGTCCATTGACTTTGGATCAGTTATCCCTTAGCTTTCCCGCATGGCTAAAGGCCTTGCAGTTATTTTCCATCTCATGGAGGCATAGATGACCAAAAGAAAACCGGTGAGCTTCGATGCAATGGTCAAATATTTCATGCACAACTACAACATCCCCACCAAGCGAGATATCGACCATCTTAACAATCGACTCGATCGGCTGGAGAAGCTGATCATCGCATCGTCTTCGGGAAACCAGCGCGGCACGGCAAAAAGTAGGGAGATATCTCCAAAAAACGCCACGGAAACCGTTCTGGACCTGATCAAACGCGGCAAAAACGGCATCGGCATCGCCGAGGTCCGGGAGCAAACCGGCTACGGTGACAAGAAGCTCCGCAATATTTTTTTCCGCCTCAACAAGATGAAAAAAATAACGCGGGTCAACCGCGGTCGTTACACGGCCGTTCAGACATAATGGCGTCTCCTCCCCGACGCCCCACAAGCCAACCAGAGGCACTGGAGGCCTTCATGAATATGAAAACAGACACAAACAATCCCGGCATCAACACCGGCAACCGACTTAGCGGGTACACGGTTAGAAAAGCATCCTATCTCACGGAGATCCATGCCTGGCTCTATCAACTGACGCATGAAAGCACCGGTGCCCGGCATATCCACATCAGCAATACGGATCTGGAAAACACCTTCGGCGTGGCCTTTAAAACCGTGCCGACGGACTCAACCGGCGTGGCGCACATATTGGAGCATACGGTCCTGTGCGGTTCCGAACGGTTTCCCGTGCGCGATCCCTTTTTTTCCATGCTCAAGCGCAGCCTGTCCACCTTCATGAATGCCTTCACCGCCTCGGACTGGACCATGTATCCCTTCGCCACCCAGAACCGCAAGGACTACTACAACCTCATGGATGTCTACCTGGACGCGGCCTTTTTCCCCAACATCGACGAGTTGAGTTTCAAGCAAGAGGGACACCGGCTGGACTTGGCGGGTGAAGGGGCGGACACCCGGCTGGAATATAAAGGCGTGGTCTACAACGAAATGAAAGGCGCCATGTCATCGCCGGATCAGGTCATGGTCCGCGCCATGCTCAATGCCCTCTATCCGGACACCACTTACAGCCACAATTCCGGCGGCGAGCCGTCGGTCATCCCGTCGCTGACTTATCGGCGGCTCAAGGACTTCCATACCCGCCACTACCATCCAAGCAACGCCTTTTTCTACACTTACGGCAATCTGTCACTCGAAGGCCACCTGGCCTTTATCGAAAGGCGGGTCCTGAGCCGTTTTTCACGCATCGATCCGGGAACGGACGTGCCCGCACAACCGCGATGGTCGGCACCGAAGACGGTCACGTATCACTACCCGCTGGATCGCAGTGAAAACCCCGATAAAAAATACCAGGCCTGCGTGGCGTGGCTGCTGGCCGACATCAAGGACACCTTCGAGGTACTGGTGGCCGCGATCCTGGAGCAGGTCCTCATCGGCAATGCCGCATCACCACTGCGAAAGGCCCTGATGGACAGCAATCTGGGCACGGCCCTTTCCGACGGCACCGGTTATGACGCGGAAAACCGGGACACCATGTTTTCGGTGGGCCTGAAGGATGTATCCGCATCTGACGCGAAAAAGATAGAAGCGATCGTCTTTGAGCTGTTAACAACCCTGGCCGACGAAGGGATCGATCCCCAACTGGTGGAGTCGGCCATTCATCAGATCGAGTTTCACCGCAAAGAGGTCACCAATACCCCCTACCCCTACGGCATCAAACTGCTGATCGGTGTGTCGGCCAGCTGGATGCACGGCGGCGATCCGGAACGCATTCTCCAGCTGGATGCGGATTTCAATCGTCTGCGGCAGGCGCTGGCCAAAGGTCGCTTTCTGGAGGATAAAATTCGGACCTGTTTTCTGGACAACCCCCACCGGGTCCGCTTCACCCTGGTCCCGGACCGGCAGATGGCCGAACGGGAAAACCAGCGGGTACAGGTTGAACTGGCCGACAAACTGGACAACTTGGACGAAGCCGGCCGGGTGTGCATCCGAGACGATGCGGCGGCCCTGGAAAAACTCCAGGAAACCCAGGAGGACCTGGCCTGCCTGCCCACTTTGGAGCGCGGCGACATCCCCCCTGCCGTGGAGCGCATCGCCCCCACGCCGGGCCCCTTTCAACCGCCGGTATGGACCTACGATCAGTCCACATCAGGCATTTTCTATTTTTCGGGGGGCCTGGGGGCCGGCACCATCGACAGCCGGTTGCTGCCACTGGTGCCTTTTTTCTGCCATGCCGTATCGAAAGTCGGCACGCAGGATTGCGACTACACCCAAATGGCACGCCGCATGGACCTATACACCGGCGGCGTTGGTTTTGCCGCAAACGCCCGCACCCGTTTTGACGACAGCGGGGATTGTCTGCCCTTCATCTCCTTTAGCGGCAAATGCCTGAACCGCAACCAGAAGCACATGTTCGACATCCTGCACGAACTAACCACCCGAGTCGATTTTTCCAACCACACACGGCTTCGCCAGCTGGTTTTGGAATACCGTGCGGGTCTCGAGTCGGCCGTGGTCCACAACGGCCATCGTTTGGCCATCTCCCTGGCCTCTCGCAATTTTACGACCGCCAACCATCTCCAGGAAATGTGGGGGGGCATTCATCAGTTGCACACCATCAAAGAGATGGAGAGGGACACAACCCATGGCGGCATGCGGAAACTGACGGCTGACCTTCGAGCCATCGGCGAGACCCTTTTTTGCCGGAACAATTTGAAACTGGCCTTGATCGGGGAAGCGGCCATGCTGGCCAAGGCGGCAGCGCCCATCGAGACCCTGGTCGGCGCACTGTCAACCGGCGGGAACGATGGCTTTACACCGCCCCGGCTGGATGTGGCGCCGGACCTGCCCATGGAGGGATGGCACACCTCCACGGCCGTTTCCTTCGTGGCCCAGACCTTTGCAACCGTCCGGCTGGGCCATGCGGACAGCCCTGCCCTATCGGTGATCGCCAAAATTATGCGCGCCATGTACCTGCACCGAGAGATCCGGGAAAAGGGCGGCGCCTACGGCGGATTCGCCCTGTACAATGCCGAAGACGGTCTGTTCAGTTTCGGCTCCTATCGGGATCCCCATATCGCGAGCACCCTGAAGGTCTACGCCGGAGCGACCCAATTTATCCGCTCGGGAAAATTTTCCGATGAAGACGTAAAAGAGGCCATATTGCAGGTCTGTTCGGAAATCGACAAGCCCGATCCGCCGGGCCCCGCTGCCCGAAAGGCCTTCTATCGCCAGGTTATCGGACTGTCCGACCAAACGCGCCTGCGCAATAAGGAGAACCTGCTGAAGCTGACCCGCAAAGCGGTAATGGACGCTGCCGACCGCTATTTTAACAACACCGAATCCAACAAGGCGGTTGCCGTCATATCCAACCGCGACCTGATCGATGCCGCCAACTCAAAAATGTCCGACCACCCGCTTTCTATCTGCGCGGTTTAGGTCGTGCCGCCACCGGCCGGGTATTATCTTCGGCGTGGCCGCCCGGACCTCCACTAACGGAATTCGGAATATTGCCGATAACAACCATTGAATTGCGCCGTTCGGGTGCGCTCGGTGTTCAACAGCACTTTCAGGGGGGTATCTGTTTTTGACAGGATCCAACACATCTGCCGGACGGTCGGCCTTCAATGCTCAGACAGCGCTTTACAACAGCGGCATCTTGGGCAATTACATCGACTACCTGCAATCCCATCATGTGGATCTTGATATCGACGAACTGCTGCGTTGCAGCGGACTCACCCATTTTGACATCAACGATAAAGGCCATTTCCTGACACAGGCGCAGGTTAACCGCTTTCATCGTTGTCTCGACGACGCGCTGGACGACCCGGAAATTTCCTATAAGGTCGGTCAACACGCACTGCAAATGATATCGACGGGGACAATAAAGCAGTATGGTCTCCAGTTCGTTACACCCGCGGCCATGTACAAGGCCGTCGACCGCCTCTACCCCAAATGGTCAAAGGGACATTTAAGCAAAACCACCATCACGGGCAAGGACCGGGCGGACGTGACGGTTTCCTTGCGGCCGGGTGTCCGGGAAGAGCGCTTTCAGTGTCGAAACCGTCATGGCTTATTCGAAGCCATCGGTAAGATTTCGACCGGCCAATCCGCCCAGGTGACTCACCCGGTCTGTATGCATCGCGGGGATGACTCCTGCCGCTACTTGATCGCCTGGCGGGAAAAGCCTTCCGCCAAATGGAAACGGCTGGGCGCCGGTGCCGGCATTCTGTCCACCGCCCTTGCCATCGGAACGTTTTTTTTCATGCCCACGGCTTCCTGGACACTGTTGACGCTGGCCATGGGGGTGGCATGCCTTTCCATTTTGCTACTCGGCAACAGGCTGGAAAAAAAGGAGCTGACCGGATTGCTCAAGGAGCAGGGCGATACCGCCGGCCGGCTGCTGAATGAGATCGAAGCCCGCTACCACCATGCCAGGTTGGTTCAGGAGATCGGCCTGACCGCGGCAGACATCTTTGAGGTGAATACCTTTATTGAAACCTTTCTGGCATCCATGTCGCGAAACCTGGATTTCACCCGGGGCTTGATCGCCCTGTGCGACGATGACCGAAAGCGACTTTTTTACGTCGACAGCTTCGGGTTTTCCCCGAAGGAGCACCGGTTACTCAAAAAGATGGATTTTAACATCGATCTTGATCGCTCCTCCGATCTGTTTATCCGGGCCTTGAAATCAGGGAGACCGGTTTTTCTCAAGGATATTCGTGAGCAATCCGACGACATGGCACCGATTAGCCTCGAGATAATTGAAGGACTTCGGGTCGACACCCTGATCAGCGCACCGCTGATTCATAAAAAGGAACTATTGGGTCTTCTTTTTGTAGACCCCCAGGGTGCCGAAAGCGATCACACCACCAGCGACGTCAACCTGCTCATGGACATCGCCTCACAAGTGTCCACCGGCATCGTCAATGCCCGCTCCTACTCGCGCTTGCAGGAAAGCGAACGACGCTACCGCCTGCTGGCGGAAAACGTAACGGACGTCATCTGGGTACTCGATGTCGAGACATTGAAATGGAAATATATCAGTCCGTCCGTAGAGACCGCTTTAGGCTACTCACCCGAGGAGATGAAGACCTTGACACCCGACCAATACCTGACGCCGGATTCCTTTCAACGGGTGGGTACCAGCATGGGGGAAGCGATGGAGCAGGCGGCGACAGGCGCCATTGATCCTACAAGCATTTCGGTGACACTGGAACTGGAAGCGTATCGTAAAAACGGAACAATCCTTCCCGTAGAGGCAACCGCCGGTTTCATCGTGGATGAAAAAGGCAAGCCCAACGCCGTTCTCGGGATTTCCCGGGATCTGTCGGGCCGAAAAAAGGCCGAGAAGAAGCGAACGGAAATCGAAAACAGGCGCCAGCAGGCCAAAAAGATGGAAAGCCTCGGAACCATGGCCGGTTCCATTGCCCATAACTTCAACAATCTGTTAATGGTGGTATCGGGTAATCTGGAACTTGCCAAAGAGGGCCTGCCCGAACCCTCATCCGTCGCCGGAAACATCCAGCGGGCAATCAATGCCTCCCATCGGGCGGCCGACCTGAGCAGCATGATGCTGACCTATGTGGGCCAGATGAAGAAAGAATGCATTCCGGTGGACCTGTCCCAATCGGTGACTGCCGTGCTGGCAAATTTGGACGAATCCAAGATGGCCAATGTGGCCTTGGATCTGGATCTGGCCGACCCCATGCCGCTGGTGGCCGCGGACGCCGACCAGATGCGCCAGATGATATCCGGATTCATCACCAACGCCATCGAGGCGCTGGGAAAAGAAACAGGCCGGGTTCGCGTCTCTACCGGATCGATGCACTGTGACAAGCATTATCTGGCCGCCACCTACCTCAAGGAAGAGATGCCCGAAGGCATGTACGCCTACGTGGAGGTGGCCGACACGGGCTGTGGCATGGACAAGGAAACCCTTGGCAACGTCTTCGATCCTTTTTTCTCCACCAAATTCACCGGCCGCGGACTGGACATGGCGGCAGTCATGGGCATCATCCGTTCCCACGACGGTGCCGTTAAAGTCAGCAGTGTAAAAAATGAGGGGTCGGTGTTCACGGCCATATTCCCCATACAGGGCATCTCCCTGCGGCAGATCAAGCCGAATCGCCCGAAAACTGAGGCGGGTGCTTCCGGGAGAACCGTTTTGCTGGTGGATGATGAAGAGATGGTAATGGATATCGGCATTCGGTTCCTCAAGCACCTGGGCTACAATGTTCGGACGGCTTCGGGTGGCCGGGAGGCATTGGATTTATTCGCACAGGTATCGGATTCCATCGACTGCCTTCTGCTGGATTACACCATGCCCGGCATGGATGGGCTGGAGACCATGAAACAGATCAGAAAAATCCGGACCGATGCCAGAATCATTATAACCAGTGGGTACACTCGGCAGCAAATCGAAACCCGGTTTGCCCAAGTCGGCCTGCCGGATGCTTTCCTCCAGAAGCCCTTCGAAATGAAGGCGCTTAATGAAAAGCTCATCGAGGTCATCTCAAGAGCCGCGGAAAAAAAGTGAATTGACCTGAGATTGCGCCGGAATCGGGTTAGATATACCGTAGCCGGGCCAAAAGACAAGCACGATAGGCAATCATAATCCGGCCGAGGCCATCGGCCCGTGTGGAAAATTATTCCGTTCAAGCCTTGACGTATAAGCTAAAAATCTATAATTATTAGTAATAAATATAGGTTTGTCGCTTCGGTCACCGGCGACATTCCAATTCCTTGAGAACCACTATCCCCCTAATATCGTGCTGTTTCCAATACCGTTTCGACAGTTTCGTGCTTTTTTATTCGATCAACGTTGAGGAGAATACCATTCATGAATAATGAGTTATCCCGGCTCCATAGACTCGGTGAGGTAATGACCCAACATGGCACCCAAATGGCCCTTGCCCTGGCGTTGCTGATCATCGGCCTTCTGGTTGCCAGATGGATAGACAAGTTGCTGCGCGCCGGCCTGCACCGACTGATGCCGAAATCCCCTTATGTGACGATATTTTGCAACATCATGTATATCATGTTGGTCGCCGCCGTGATTGTCGCTGCAGCAGTGGAGTTCGGTGCCAAACCGATCAACATGCTCAGGTTACTCACCATTACGACACTGGTGATTATCGGCCTGCTCATTTTTTTACGACCATTTTTTCCATCCTTGCCATTTAAAGTCGGCAATACCGTGAAGGCCGGCGACCTCCTCGGCAAAGTGGAATCGATTACCTTTCTCAACACACGAATGAGGACTTTTGACGGGAAAACCTTTTTCGTGCCCAATCGACAGATTCTGAACGAGATCGTGATCAACTACCACTACACCCAGACCCGCCGGGTCAAACTCAATGTAAACATCCGGTACGATCAAGACCTTTTGAAAGCCAAACGAACGCTGGAAGCGATCATGACCGAAGATCCCCGCGTGAAAACCAAACCCGGCCCCGTGGTGTATGTCCTGAACCTGAGCAGCAACTGTGTGGAACTGGGGGGACGCTGCTGGGTGGGCAACAAGCAGTACTGGGTCGCTCGCTGCGACCTGCATGAGAAAACCAAGCTGCGCTTTGATAATGAAGGGATCCGATTCGCCTTCCCGCAGTTGGATCTACACCTCAACACGGATCCTTCACGGACCGGCGGATCAGGCTGTCCGGTGCCGGGAACCTTGACGAAACTCAGTACTCGCCAACCAGAAGATGAAGAAAATGTCTGACAAGGGGAACCTATGAAAATTGCCGACGGGTTGAAAATCATCGAGAACGGGTGGATCCGAAAGCCCAAGGGATTTCGGGTCAGATTCCACAAACAGACCGAAACCGGGATAGAAGCAGGTCTCTCGCCGCCCCCCGGAACCGCCCCGCTGGATTCTGACATCACCGCCTGGCGCTATGCCTGGAAGCTCTGGAAAGCCACTCAAACAGAATCTGAAACCGGCACACCGGGGGCGCTCTACAACATCACCGTGGTGGATGATCAGGATCATCCGTTCCGGTTTTATGGTACCGGCGAATTTAAAACCTACAATCCAAAAAATATCCATGGTGGCGATGGTCAAACAACCGGTGAAGTCCACACATAGACGGACTTGGGGCCTAAAAAAAAGGGCGCCGGCCATACGACCGACTCCCTTTTTCAGCGTCTCTTTATGACTGCCGGGCTATCACACCATGGCGGCCTGGTTAACCATGGATTCCCTCAAGATGCCTTCGGCTGCCTTTTGATGATCAACCTTGTAGGATCCATTCTGCAGTTCGGTCCGGATCTGCGAAATCAGGGGTTCGCGCACATCCGGGACGGAGGCGAGCGTCCGCTGGGCATCGGCAATCAACCGCCCCCGGCCGCTTAATGCCACCCGGTCCTGCAGGCGGATGGGACTGCCGGACTTTTCAGATTTGGCCGCTTCCCGGTTTTCCCCCTGCACTTGAGCGGTCTGGTAGACGTTGAGTTTAGATTGAAGATCACCACCGTTAATTTTCATGAGCAGTACTCCTTGCTTGGTCCAGTTCTGACTACATTATTGGCCGTTTCACCCAAAAACAATAGTTTTTTTTCAGAATATTTTACAATGTTTTGATTCAGTGATCATTGACGCCCTGGCCGGCTGCCTTGCCGAACCATGACACCGGAGACGACAGGCTCAAAAAGGGTTTGCAGAATCGTCGCCGATGACCTAAAACAAAGCCCAGTTTACCGATAGAAAACGAAAACCGATTTTATTCCGAAGGTAATCGACATGACCGAAATGCCCCAAAGCACCCAAGTTAGAGATCCCCACGAAAACGAATTCATCCAGGCCGTCAGTGACGTGATGACAAGCGTCGGACCGGTTATGGATAAAACCCCCGAATACCGCCGCCACGGCATTACCGAACGGATCGTGGAACCCGAACGCATCATCACTTTCCGCGTGCCCTGGATGGACGACATGGACCGGGTGAGGGTCAACCGTGGATTCCGGGTGGAGATGAACAGTGCCATCGGCCCTTACAAAGGCGGGCTGCGATTTCACCCCTCGGTAAACCAGAGCATCCTGAAGTTTTTGGCCTTCGAGCATGTCTTAAAAAATGCGCTGACCACCCTGCCCTTGGGTGGCGGCGCCGGGGGAACGGATTTTGAACCCAAGGGAAAATCGGATGGTGAAGTCATGCGCTTCTGCCAGAGCTTTATGGCCGAATTGTTCCGGCATATTGGTGCAGACACGGATGTGCCCGAAGGGGATATCGGCGTGGGCTCACGCGAGATCGGCTATCTGTTCGGCATGTATCGCAAATTGAGGAATCGATTCACCGGCGTACTCACCGGCAAGGGCCTGGGCTGGGGCGGCAGCCTGATCCGGCCCGAGGCGGCCGGCTTCGGTTGCGTCTATTTTTCCGCTCAGATGCTGGACACCCGCAAAGACACACTTGAGAGGAAAACCTGCCTGGTTTCCGGATCCGGCAATGTGGCTCAGGCCACCACCCGCAAATTGATCGAGATGGGGGCCAAGGTGGTCACCCTGTCCGATTCATCGGGCCACATCTACGACGAACAGGGAATCGATGCGGATAAGCTGGCTTTCGTCAAGCGCCTGAAAAACATCCGGCGGGGCAGAATCAGCGAATATATCGATCAATATGCACACGCCGTTTATACACCGGCGGCGCCTGACCAAGCGACCAATCCCCTTTGGCGACACCGTGCCCAGTGCGTTTTTCCCTGCGCCACCCAGAATGAAATCAACAAACAGGATGCCTACCTTCTGATCAACAATAACGTCAAGCTGGTGTGTGAAGGCGCCAGCATGCCCTGCACCGCCAATGCCCAGGACATATTCATAGACAAGAAAATTCTCTACGCGCCCAGCAAAGCGGCCAATGCCGGCGGCGTGGCCGTATCCGGCCTGGAGCTGACCCAGAACAGCATCAGGCTGAGTTGGCTGGGTGAAGAGGTGGACAATCGGCTCAAGATCATCATGAAAGGCATCCACGACACCTGTCTGGCCGCTGCCGACGCGTACGGCCGGCCTGGAAACTATCTCATGGGCGCCAATATCGCCGGATTCATCAAGGTGGCCGACGCCATGCTGGACCAGGGGGTGGTTTGATATTTTTCAGGTTGAACGTTGAAAGGAGCGATCCATGATCAGCGTTAAAACCCACGGGAATGCCGCCTTTTGAGGTTGTTCTATTCATCCAAAGGCGGTATTTTTGGGTCCCATGAAAACAATGATGAAACCCATGCTGCTATCGGCCGCCGCCCTGGCGGCCGCGTTGTCCATTGTTTTCTGCGGCGCGCTATTCTGGATAAAATCAACTGTTGGCCTTGGGTGGGTCCAGGCCCGTATCAATACGGCGATCCCCGGAGTGATCACCATCGAAGGACACCGGCTGTCGCTTCTGGATCCAAGCCTGGACCTGTATGGTGTGGTTCTCCATGATCCCGAGGGGCATCTCCTGGCCGGTTTTACCCACTTTTCCGTGAGACTCGACGGGTGGGCCCTGTGGCGGCGGGAGCTCCGACTAAAAGCCATCCTGATCGATGGGCCATGGGCCGACCTGGCCCTCCGGGAAACCAGTGGCCTCAACCTGATGACCGCCCTGGTACCACCGGCTCAAAAAAAGGAGGCCGAGGCGCCGACGCCCGACGGNGNCGGACTNCCCTTCAATATCGTCTTTGAATCGATTCAGTTAACCAACGGCCGAGTTACCTTTAGGCCAGCGGACGACACCCTTCATCTGCAAACTACCGGGATAACCCTTTCCGCCGCCGGGGACCTCATGGCCCGATCCGGCAGACTGGATCTGGCATTGGGCAGCATCCGGTTCGATAGCACCGGCATCCATCCGGAAGCGGCCGGCCTCGTCTTAAAAGCCCGTCTGGACGGCGACAAACTGAACTTGGCCGCGGTTGATCTCACCTCCGGCCAGACCAACTTGAGACTCTCCGGATCAGCCGACAATCTGTATTCGACGCCAATGGTGGATGCCGTTCTGTCCATCGACAGTCAACTGGCGGAATTGAAAACCATTTTCAATCTTGCCGGCGACTATGCCGGCCCCGTCAAGGCCAAACTCACCATAAATGGGAACGTGGCCAATCCGGATGCCGGGCTTCTCCTGACCGTTGACGGCGGCCGGATAGCCGGTCAGCCATTGGACCACGGTGAACTTTCCATCAGGTTGCAGGACCGGCAGGTTGCCATCGATACGGCAGCATTGCGACTGGCAGACGGCGCGGTGATCCTCGACGGTACGGTGAATCTTGGTGAGGCATTTCCAGGGGGCTTTCTCGCACCGCCGGCGAATGCCAACGCCATCGCCTATACCCTCACCCTGGTCCAGGATATCCCGGAAATCAATCCATGGTTGAATCGATTCGTCGACATCACGGGCCGCATGACCAGCCGCCTGTCGCTGTCCGGAAGAGGCGTGACAACGGCGGATATCTCCGCCAGGCTGACGCTGGACGGATCGGGGCAGGATCTACTGGCCCCCGGCATGGACCGGCCGGCAAATGCAGACCTAAACCTGTCGGCACGGATGGATCACGGCCAGATCGCCATATCCCGCCTCGACGCCGCTACCGACGGCGTTGTCCTTTCCGGGGATGGTCGCCTGCAGATCGATGAACGGACAATTGCCGGGAATCTGTCATTGACAGCAGCGGATCTTTCCCGGGCCCTGGCCGTGGTAGGCATACCCACCGCCAACGGCACCTGCAACGCGACACTGACCGTGGACGGCAACCTGAACCAGCCTCGGTTTTCGGTGGACCTGGCTTCGAAAAACCTGGCATTCGACACCTATGACATAGGGAACCTGGCAATCCGTGCCGACATGAACCATGACGGTGTGCTGACCCTGCGTGACCTGAACCTGCACAACCAGAACTCCACACTCAACGCCACCGGTCGCCTCCAACTGCTGGTCCCCGGGACCCTGCGTCCGGTCGAAAACCCGCAGTTTGATATCACGGCCCATTCCGACCATCTTGATCCGGGAGATTTTATCGATACGGTCGGTGGCCATTTCACCGTCGACGGTGAACTGGCGGGAAGATTCACCGATCCCGCCGGCCGAATCGTCCTCGCCGGCAAACAGATCAACCTGGCCGGTCAACCCATCGAAAGTGTTTCGATCGACACGCGCATCGACCAACAACGCCTTTGGCTGGATCGTCTATTGGTTGCCATTGCCCCCGATGAACAGATCCGAGGGAAGGGGTGGATGGATCCGGATAAAACCATGAACCTGCATCTGCAATCAGATGGTATCGCCATCTCCCGCATTCAACGGCTCAATGACCTCTTCCCGGGAGACGGCTTACTGCAATTTGCCCTCACGGCACAGGGGCACATGGAGAACCCGGACATCGACGGCCACCTGACCGTGAGCGACCTGATCGTCAATGATGAGGCCATGGGGGATGTCAATCTCACCTTCAGCCTGCATGACATGCTGGCCAAGACCGCAGGCAATCTGAACTTTGACCTGGACGCCGCCTGCGATCTGAAAAAGGGCGATTTTGATGCCCGCCTGGTATTCGACCACACCCAGGCCGACAGCTACTTCAAAGCGGCGGGAAAACCGGATTTTCACGGCACCGTGACCGGCCGGGTAACGGCGACCGGAAACATCCGGGACGTTGCCAATGCC
>JGI24023J19991_10000528_pt1 | contig 29403 bp, 26 predicted proteins | sample Cruoilmetagenom1_FD_19991 | JGI IMG/M metagenome (IMG submission 19991) | reverse complement strand
AGGAACGATAATCCCATGCGGCATAAAATGTATAACTGGCGATCAGTAGTATGTATTTTCTGTAGAGATTGGATCTAACCGCCCAGAATGAGGCGAGTACAAGGATAAAAAAAATAAAAAAACGGGGTTCTACAAATAACATTTATTGTTCCTGTCCCTGGGTGGCGCATAGACGTCGCGCTACAATTTTCGACAATACGATACTACCTTGTTTATTTAAATGTGCTTCATCAAACCAGTTATCGCTGTTGAATAAATCAGTATATTGCGCTGGTTTGTTAAAATTCATGACCGTGAGTGGTTTGTTTGGCATGCTCAGGAGCTGTTGTTCCAGCATCCTGGCATTATTCACAAATGCTATTTGTGGCATCATGAGGACAACAGGTTTCTTTTTGATGTTATATATGTGACTGATGACAGGCGCCGTAATGTCATAACGACTGTTAATGATGCTCCGTGTTGGGGTGCTATGTCCGGATTTTTTTATCTTGTCCTCAAATAACTGAATTCTCTTTAGAAACATTTNCCGGCGNTTTGTCATGCTCTTGTTGAGTACTTCATCAGTCGATTGAAAACCGCTNGAGGGTTTAAANTCGTGTGAATGCTCAGTTTGCTCAGGGGTTGGGAAGAATAATTTACTTAAACGACCCACACCTGCCTGTTCGTATAGGAAGCCATAGATCAAATAAAGCGTATCGCGGCCAATTACTTTCATACCGCTGACATTGGGCATCGAAAAGTGATCACGAAACACATCTGCCATATGTTCCCAGTCATAAAAGTAGCGCCGTTGTGCCGAGATAAATTGATCCAGGGTTCTGTCGGGTACAGAGTAAGGCTCGATGATAATGGTGTTAATGCCAGTCTGTAATTGTCCCAGCCTGTCTATCAGGTAATCTTGCTCCAGGGTTGAAAGGCCGGGAATACCCAGGTTGTAGGATTTGATGTGGCATCCCAGCGTGTTTGCTTCGGCGTCAACAACGTCCGGGTCGATCCCTCGGTACATGCGACTGGTACCCAGGAACACGACGTTATATTGAATCGCGTTGTTTTCAAGGATACTGAGCTTTTGTTCTGCAAGCGGAATGTCCAGTGTGCTCGCTGTGCCAGGCACCAGGTATGGGACAAGCAGCGCCATCAGTACAAAGCTGCCTAAGGCGAGAATGAATCCACGACCCCAAAATGTAACATTTTTGACTTGTTTTTGCTGATTGTCTGGCAAAGCGTGGCCTGGATGTGATTTTTTATTGTTCCCCATATTTAATTATGATTGACCTTTTTTATGACAGTCTGGCGTTCGTGTAAAAAGTCGACAGTCTTTATGAATGATCTTGTTGGTAAGATATTACACGATGTTATCTGTCGATGTGTACAAATAGTTAGTTACTGTGCCTGGTTTTTATCAGATAACATTTTATCTATTTTCGCTGAGGAGGGAAGGTGTGTGTTGGCCTGTTTACCAATCGTCGCCCCACTGCAATGTATAATATTAATTAAAAAGGTTAAATAAATAAAGTCACATTACTGTAACAATATCAATAGCTGAAACAAAACGACGATAGCTTTGAGTCGTTATATCCATGTGCAGGACTGTTGCTGTCTTGGGAACAGGCGGCAATCGCATCAAGTGAATGCCGAGTGGTAATGCCTCGGTTTGCAGGGTTTGTGGTGATTCATGGTCATAGTGCCAATGGGCCGTTGCCGGTTCGTCCAGGCAAATATACGCTTGCTTGCCTGCCGGGATCTTATGTAGTGGCGCCTGTGGTGTCCACACCCAGGCATGTACCTGAGGGCGGTGGCCATGATAGCGGGCCCATAATGGTTCGGGTCGATCGACGGGTCGTCCTTCGAGTATCGAGCAGGCGAGTTTGATGAATTCGGCATGTGCCCAGGCAAGAGGCATAGCAGAACCAGTAGGTTTGCCAGGGTAAAGCGTTTGCTCGGGGATTGCCGTGGTATCCCAGACTTGTTCAGGCAACATGCCGGCGATGCCACTCAGGGAAGACATGGTCTTTAATAATGAATAAGCATCACCACCGGCTATCAACTCATAGTGGCCGCGTTCACCACAAAACAGCGGCCATAGTCGTCCGCGCCCGGTGCCATCATAGGCTTGTCCATCGTCATGTTCACCATAGCCGTCACCGCTATAGCGGTACCAGCAGGAGCCTTGTGGCAAGTCAACACGCAATAGCTTGTCAACCAGCTCAAGTGTGTCACGTATTAATGGGTCGTGGGGATCACGTAGTCCATAACGTACCAGTTGCAGGAAGTCGACACCGATCTGTTCGTTGGCAGACAAGCCAGGGTCGATACGTCGGTTCTTGACCGGCATGATTCTCATCAAGGCCGTGTCATCCATCAATGCCGATGCCGGCATGATGCGAAGATAGTATCCAGAGATATTATATTGTGCCGCCAGTTCAGTACCAGTGACGGCCGTCCAGTCCTCGAGCCTGATGTTCCAGTAGTCTGCCAATTCCAGAGTAAAAGCCTCACTGGTCACATCAAGGAAGCGGCTGCCGGATACCAGGGCGGCTATACAAACAGCCATGGTAAATGTATTGACCCCACTGTTTTCTTCCCAGCGATCCTGCGGACTGACCGGGCCGTTACAGGCCAGAAATTTTAATGCGCGCTGGACCATGTCACCGACTTCAATGCCATCGAGTGCATTTTTATCCGCCAGGGTGCCTGCCAGCAACACCGGGAAGGCAACCTGGTCAAGTTGAATGCCATTCCAGTAAGGGGTGCCCCCAAGCCATTGGTTCTGGTGCCAACTACCATCTTCACGTTGTGTTGCCATGAGATAGCGGAGTATCTCTCGCGCTTCTATGTCAGAGCCCAGTGCCAGTAACGCCCCNGCACACTCCACCAGGTCACGCGGCCAGACAAGGTGGTAACCGGGACGTTCTTCCGAGGTTTCACCCCAGGGTATGCTCAGGCTGGCCACCAGGGCGCCACGAAAATTCTGGTCGTGGTGGGTGCGTAACACCATCGCACTGATTTTGACTTGTTCCATTAAGGACGCTTCAAGTGTCTTCCCTGCTTGTGTAGGGGCAGGTAAATGACAGTGCTTGTGCCAGTCACGCCAGTGTCGAATATGTTGCTGCCATATCAGTTCGAAAGGCTGGTACAGGGCCGAAATGGCTAATGTCGCCGCAGCGCCTGGGCTACTGCCAAAACCCAGGGCCAATACGGTGTGACATTGCATTGCCCCCGTGAGGGCGACATTACCGGGTCCGGCTTGTGAATAGTTCCATTGCATGCGTTGATGATGTGAAAAATCCTGCCAGCCGTCCGATGTACCGGAATAGCCTGCACTGCAAGCACCAAATGCATCCTGTTGTTTGACATCGGCGGCTGCCAAGGCCAGACCAAACGGTCCTTGTCGAGCGCTCAGAACCTGGCGATGATGATGTCGATCGATCTTTGCCATGTTGTTATGACCGGTGCCTCCCAGATGGGGCGCCAGCAATACATAGGGTTTCAGGTCAGTGTCACCTTCAAGGGTTATTTCAATCAGGATGACATCACGATTAGGCTCAGGGATGATGCGCTGGGTTAATTTAAAGCGGGGGTGAGAATGGGTTATTTTAATAGCAGGGATACCTGCCTCGACACATTCGACTATGCACTCCCGTATTGTTTTGACTTCAACCCAGAAATCTTTATCGTCAGCAACAATAATACCCAGGTCCCTCACTTGTGCTATATCGACCCGTGGATAATAAATTTCATTGAGGATGCCATTGCCAATGGTGAACCATACTCGCGATGTTCCCAGGCTGGTGCCGACCATTTGCTTGGCGCCATTGCACCAGTTAGGTGGTGAGCCGGGGGAGCCGTGTGCCTCAGTGTCCATGTGATTAGCCTTTGTGGTGACGGGCGGGTTTGCTAGGGGTGAGCCAGGCACGCCCATCGCGTGCGATTAATCGCTCTGCTGCCTCTGGCCCCCAACTACCCGCCGTATAATTAGGAAAATCGGGGGCGGGGTTTGCTGCCCAGGCGTCGAGTACCGGTGTCAGTAATTGCCAGGCCGCAGCCACCTGGTCGCTACGCATAAATAAAGTGGCATCACCCAGCATGACATCGCGCAGAAGGGTTTCATAAGCCCCCGGTATGGGTTTATCAAAGGCCTCGGCATAGCAAAATTGCATATCCACGGGTTGTAGCCTGAGTGGGCTACCGGGTTCCTTGGCCATGAATTTGAGGATAATACTTTCCTGTGGCTGAATTTGTATGACCAGTCGCACAGGCTCGGTGTTCAGACCGGTCGCTGCCGGAAAGGCATTATGTGGCACATCGCGAAAGCGGATGGAGATCTCCGACACTCCCTCGGTCATGCATTTGCCGGTACGTAAATAAAAGGGTACATCTTGCCAGCGCCAGTTATCTATGAGCAACTTAATGGCAGCATAGGTTTCGATGCTGGAATGGGGGTTGATGCCTGACTCATCACGATATGCCGGTACTTTTTTACCTTGAATCCAACCCGTGTCATATTGCCCACGCACGGCAAAGGCAGTGATGTTATCTTCGGGTATCGGGCGACATGCACGTAAGACATCGAGTTTTTTATTGCGTATGTCATCGGCATCGTAGGCGACGGGTGCCTCCATGGCAACCAGAGACATGATTTGTAACAGGTGGTTTTGCAGCATGTCACGGAGTGCCCCGGCGTGTTCATAGTAGCCTGCCCGATGTCCGACGCCGATGCTTTCAGCGACGCTAATGGTGACATGATCGATATAGCGGCGATTCCATATCGGTTCAAAGATCGGATTGGCGAAACGCAATGCGAGAATATTTTGTACGGTTTCCTTGCCCAGGAAATGATCCATACGATAAATCTGCTGTTCCTGAAAATGAGACTTGAGTGTCTGGTCGATATTTTGAAATGTTTCCAGACTGTTGCCCAGCGGTTTTTCCACAACAATGCGTGTCATGTGACGGTCTTGTTGCAGGCCATTGTTTGCCAGACCGTTGGCAACGTCCGAAAATAATGCTGGCGGTATCGCCAGGTAAAAAATAATGACGCCTGTTCCCGTTTTATGATTACCCACTTTCTGTTTTAGTTGTGTATAGCCCTGCTCTTGTTTCAAGTCCATGCTGAGACTATCGAGTCGTTGGGTAAAATCGTGCCATGCCGTCTCTTCTGGTATCCCGTTTCGTGAGAACTGTTCGATACCATCGCGAAGTCGTGCGTGTAATTTTTCTGTAGTAATGTCGCGATCGATACCCAGGAGCCTGAAATTGTCAGGCAGTTGCTGGTCAAGATGAAGGTTGAATAATGCCGGGCCAATCAATCGCCAGCTCAGATCACCGAGGGCGCCAAATAATACAAACTGGGTGTTATCTGTCATTTCCAATCGATATTCATTGACCATTTGGTATCCATTATCCGGTATGCGCGTTAGGGCGCTGATAGTGTTTTTACAGGTGTTTTTTTTCAGTCTTGCGTTTCATCTTTCACAGCGAACCCAACTTCGCCAACAAAGATTCATAAGGTTTAATAAATTTGTCGATACCCTCAGCTTCGAGTTCAGCGTCGACTTGTTTCATATCGATACCCAGCTCAGTCAGGCTGTGCATGATGGCAGGTGCGGATTGCATGGCCTGCCGTATACGCAGTTCGGGTTTTCCATGGTCGCGATAGGCATTCAGGGTATCCATGGGTACGGTATTGACCGTGTCCTTGGCTATTAAAGATTCAATGTATTTTATATCACTGAATGCAGGATCTTTACTGCTGGTACTTGCCCATAACAAGCGTTGCGGGCGTGCTCCTGCTGCCAGTAGAGATTGCCAGCGTTGTTCACTCATATTTTCTTCAAAGCGTTGGTAGGCAAAGGCGGCACTGGCTACAGCTGCCTGGCCACGAACCTTGCGTGCCTGTTCAGTCCGCTCTCCACCAGCAGCGATAATGGCATCGAGTGCCGCATCCACTTTACTGTCGATGCGACTCAGAAAGAAACTGGCGACGGAGTTGACCTTGACCAGTGGCAGGCCTTCAGTTTGTCTGTGTTCAAGGGCATTTCTGTAGGTGTGCAGCACTTCCACATAGCGCCCTACAGAGAATAGCAAGGTGACGTTGACATTAATGCCATCAATGAGTAGTTGATGTATGGCAGGAAGCCCCTCCACTGTACCGGGAACCTTGATCATTATATTGGGTCGTGCAAGGCGTTGCCAGAGATCACGCGCCTGGTCTATGGTTGCTTCCGTTTGCCGGGCAAGTAAGGGGGATACCTCGATGCTAACATACCCATCCCGACCTTCGCTGGTGTCATAAACGGGGCGAAAGCGGTCGGCAGCCTCACTGATATCGGATAGCACCAGTTTTTCATACAGTGTTTCCTTGTCGGCATGAGTCGCGTGCAGTTCGGCAATACTTTTACTATATGCGTCACTATGTGCGATCGCCTTTTCAAATATCGCCGGGTTCGATGTGAGCCCTGCGAGGTGGTCCTGGTTGATCAGATCGGAGAGGGTACCGTCAATCAGAATTTGTCGATCGATATAGTCAAGCCAGATGCTTTGACCCAGCTCAGTTAAGCGCTTTAACGGGTTGGTTTCCATGATAGTTCCTCGGGCAGGCACGATGGCCTTATCATAGTACGACTGCAGAATAATAGACAGGTTCAACTCCTGTGCCAGAATCAATATCAGTCAGTCGGTTCTGTTCAAGGGGATATGCATCTGATGAGTCGTCTATGCCAGGCCAATGCACTGGAGCCATCAAAACTCGATAAGTAGTAAAATCAATCCTGTGTCAGCTTTTATTTTCATGATAACTGATGAAACACGCTTGTAATATGTCAATAGTATACCCATAGATAATAGAGGTAATGCCTGTTTATCATGTCAGTGTTCTGAACAATGAAGAATAAATTTGATATTACCATTAGCAGAATGTACTGCATCGTGAATCAGCGGTATAAATGTTATAGGGACTGGACGAGGTGAGCGATATGAACGACATTAGAAAAAATATTGATGAAATGATTGAAACGCTAAAACAGGAACGCGATGAATTGAGAGTTAAATTAAGTCTGGCAAAAATGGAAGCAGGGGATGAATGGGAAAAGATCGAGGGCAAGATGCATCAGCTTGAGTCCAAAACAAAGGAGCTGGCACATGTGACCGCTGAGTCCTCACGGGATATCGGCGAGGCTGTAAAATTATTAGGCGAGGAAATACGTGATGGATTCAAGAAAATCGGCAAACATCTTTAATTTATAGATAAATGTAGTCGGGTTTTTTGCGGATGTGAGAGGTTTTATTAACGCAGTGGGCGAGGATGATGTGGCGAATGATAGATAAATGAACAATAGTGGGGTTGACGAATTTGTCAGCGAATTATGGTTAATCGCAGGATCTTTGCCGTGGCATTGGATTCTGTTGCTGCTGCACGTTGTCTTTGCCCTGTTCGCAACAGTGCATGCATTGCTCTACAAGCGTGATCCACGCGCTGCATTGGGTTGGGTTTCGGTGTGCCTGTTTTTCCCGATTCTGGGCCCGGTTATATACTATATGTTCGGGGTTAACCGTATACAAACCCAGGCGCGCAAGCTGGCCCAACAGCGCCCTTTCAAATTACAGGTTGGTTTTGAACGAGGGATAATAGAGACCAGTCAACACGTGCATCAACCTGATCTATTGTCACCTCTCGAGCGCATCATGCATGCCTCTGATCATGTCACATCACGTGCGCTCACATCGGGTAACTCTGTGACGATGTTGCATAATGGAGAACAGGCATACCCAGCCATGCTTGCAGCCATTAATGCTGCCTGTGAGGAGGTTTTGCTGGTCACCTACCTGTTTGATTCTGACCGTGTGGGTGAGTCCTTTATCTCTGCACTGATTGCAGCGCACCAACGTGGTGTGGTGGTACATGTGATAGTTGATGGTATCGGCGAGTTATATTCTTGGCCGCAGGCCAGTCGCCGTTTACATGAAGCAGACGTGTCGGTGGCACGTTTTCTGCCTCCCCGTTTATTTCCACCCAGCTTGTCTATTAACTTGCGTAACCATCGCAAGATCCTCGTGGTGGATGGCGAACTGGGTTTTACCGGCGGTATGAATATCAGCGCTCGACACCTGGTTGACTCGGATAATAAACAGCGTACCGTTGATCTTCATTTTAGTGTGCGTGGTCCCGTGGTATCCCAATTGCGCGATGTTTTTGTGGAGGACTGGCGTTTTATTACTTCAAAAAACTTGCCAGTATCAGACCGTCATCCTTCAAGACAGGGGCATGTTTTTTGCCGCAGTATTACCGATGGGCCGAACGCTGATCTGGATAAAATTGCATTGATATTAATGGCGGCTATTTCTGCCGCGACGCACAGTGTTAGTATAATAACGCCTTATTTTTTACCTTCACGCGAGATGATAGCCTGTTTGCAATCCGCAGCCCTGAGAGGCGTGGATGTAGCCATTATTTTACCGCTTAAAAGTAATATCAGGGTGGTAGACTGGGCAACACGCAACCTGCTCTGGGAGTTATTGCAGCATAACGTTAAGGTTTACTATCAGGCGGCTCCTTTTGCCCATAGCAAATTATTTGTCGTGGATGAGCAATATGCGCAGGTGGGTTCAGCGAACATTGATGCACGAAGCCTGCGTCTCAACTTTGAGCTAAACCTGGAGATGCATGGTTCGTCAAGTGTAAAGGAGTTGGCGGATTATTGTCGTGGCCTTCGCCAGAACGCCACTCGAGTCACTTTGTCTGACGTAGACGAGCGTCCATTACTAATACGTATCAGGGATTCGATATGCTGGTTATTTTTACCTTACCTGTAGAAATATAAAAGCTTACAGGCTTGTCACCCAGGTGATATCAAATTGCGTATCAAGTACTTAAAAAGGAAAATCAACTATGTCTGAACTCAATGACCCTCGTGTGCTTTTTGCAGCAGAAAGAACCTTGCTCGCATGGAATCGAACCGCGATATCACTCATGGCATTTGGCTTTGTTATCGAGCGCTTTGGGCTTTTCCTGCAAGTATTGGGTAGAGACGAAATCAAGGTCTTTCAGCGTCATATGTCATTCTTTGTGGGTGTCGGCTTTATTTTACTGGCAACGTTTTTGTGCCTGTACTCTATTCAACAACATAGACGAATCCTGAGATCAATTCGCTCCATCGAGATTCCGGAAGGGTATAATCTGAAAATGGGTATGATCACCAATGCATTGATTGGCAGCCTGGGATTGTTGCTGAGCGTTTATCTGTTCAGGGGTTTTGTATAACGATGGGGAGATCAACAGGCTAACGCCATGAATCTCGAGCAGCTCATATCCGACTACGGTTATTGGGCCATTGCTATCGGTACTTTTCTTGAAGGCGAAACGATACTGGTGCTTGGTGGATTTGCAGCGCATCGTGGTTACCTGGAACTACCCTGGGTTATTTTTTACGCCTTCCTGGGTACGATGTTTGGCGATCAACTCTATTATTACCTGGGGCGTATTAAAGGTGTCACTTTTTTGCAACGGCGGCCCAGCTGGCAAGTGAAATCACAGCATGTCTTTAATCTACTTGAAAAGCACCAGATATTATTGATTCTCGGTTTTCGCTTTTTGTATGGTTTACGCACGATAACGCCATTCCTGATTGGTGCCAGTCGCATATCGCCTGTCCGTTTTCTTGTGCTCAATGTGGCAGGTGCGGCTATTTGGGCAGTGGTGATAGGAACTGCTGGTTATTTGTTTGGGCAATCGCTTGAAATTATCATCACTGAAGTCAAACGCTATGAAGTGTGGGTGTTCATCGGCATAGGCTTGATCGGTATCGTGTTCTGGTTGTTGCATACCAGGCGTTTCAGATAATGGAATTTAATTAAATCTAATATAGGTTGGGGCAGGGTATCTACTCTCTGCTGTGATTAATAAATGGTATTGTTAGGGCCTGTTAACACTAATGACGCACCCGCGCGGGTGCGTCATTAGTGTTAACAGGCCCTAAGTAACTACCTGATTATGAAGTTGATCTACCAGTAAACATTATGATGAACTTAAAGCGTTCTGTTGAACTTGAATTGGCTAAAAATTAATCATTCTTTATATAAATCGTTGTGCGTTATGGCATACTGTTTTTTTATGCCCCTAATAACAGCGTAAGCATTTGTTTATAGTAACATTATTAAATGACCTTAACTTGACAGTCGTTAACAAATTAGCCTATGCTGCATCGAATATTAAATCATCCGGACGACAAGATTCGGAAATAACGATAGTAATTTCTTGATGTCAGACTATGCAGGTGTCTGAGTCGGGTTTATGAGGAGTGAAAGAACCGATGCTGGAGAATTATCTGCCAATACTGGTATTTATAGGAATCGGTATCCTGTTTGGTATAGGGCCGATCCTTGCCGGTGCGATTTTGGCTCCACATAATCCCAATAGCGAAAAACTGTCTCCTTACGAGTGTGGCTTTGAAGCCTTCGAAGATACACGTGCCACGTTTGATGTGCGTTATTACCTGGTCGCTATCCTGTTTATTCTCTTTGATCTGGAAATCGCTTTTATGTTTCCGTGGGCGGTCGTGCTTGATCAGTTGGGTTGGTACGGGCTGATTTCCATGAGTGTTTTTCTGGGCATCCTGGTGGTTGGTTTTATCTATGAATGGAAGAAGGGGGCTCTGGAATGGGAATAGAGGGCGTACTTGAAAAGGGTTTTGTCACGACTTCTGCTGACAAACTGATTAACTGGGCGCGCACGGGCTCCATGTGGCCAATGACCTTTGGGCTGGCCTGTTGCGCGGTCGAGATGATGCAGGCGGGTGCTGCACGTTATGACCTGGATCGGTTTGGCATCCTGTTTCGTCCCAGTCCAAGGCAATCAGATGTCATGATCGTAGCCGGAACCCTGTGTAACAAAATGGCGCCTGCCTTGCGTAAGGTCTATGAGCAAATGCCTGAACCACGTTGGGTTATCTCCATGGGTTCCTGTGCCAATGGCGGTGGTTATTATCATTATTCCTACTCAGTTGTGCGCGGTTGTGACCGTATTGTTCCAGTTGATATCTATGTGCCTGGCTGTCCGCCGACAGCTGAAGCCTTGTTGTACGGTATCATTCAGCTACAGAATAAAATTAAACGAACCAATACTATTGCCCGTGTATAACGATAAAAGACTAGAGAAGATTTGATATGGCAGATTCTCAAACACTGGTAACGCGTCTGAAAGAGCGGTTTGCTGATACGTTGACCCGTTGCACAACCGAGCTGGGTGAAGTCACACTGGAAGTCCCGCCTGCGGACATTACGACGGTTTGTATGGCATTGAAAAATGAGGCGGCGCTGGGTTTTGAAGTGCTCATCGATTGTTGTGGTGTTGATTACTCTGCCTATGGTATGACCGAATGGGAAACTGAAAGTACGACGGATACCGGTTTTAGTCGTGGTGTCCATCAGGCAGGCCTGTCCGAGATATTAACGAATAGCAAGGACCCGGAAAAGCCCCGTTTTGCCGTGGTCTATCATTTATTGTCTCTAGCCAATAATCACCGGCTACGTGTGCGCTCTTATCCCGAGAGCAATGAGTTTCCCATAATCGATTCAGTACATGATGTCTGGAGTGGCGTGAACTGGTTTGAGCGTGAGGCCTTTGATCTGTTCGGTATTATCTTTGAGGGTCATCCGGATCTTCGCCGGATATTGTCTGACTACGGCTTTATTGGACACCCATTCCGTAAGGACTACCCCTTAAGTGGCCATGTGGAAATGCGTTACGATGCCGAGAAAGGTCGGGTTATCTATCAGCCAGTCAGTATCGAACCGCGTGTACTGGTGCCCAGAGTTATTCGCCATGATCATCGTTATGAAAGTGGTCAGTCTGGCGAGGAGTCTTCGAATGCCTGAATTACGTAATATGACACTCAATTTTGGCCCCCAGCATCCGGCTGCGCACGGTGTATTGAGACTGATACTGGAGATGAACGGCGAGGTCATTGAACGCGCTGATCCGCATATCGGTCTGCTGCATCGGGCCACAGAAAAATTGGCAGAAAGTAAACCCTATAACCAGAGTATCGGTTATATGGATCGACTCGATTATGTGTCGATGATGTGTAATGAACATGCCTATGTCATGACCATCGAAAAGCTACTGGGTATCGAAGTACCCGAACGTGCACAATACATTCGTGTCATGTTCGATGAGATCACACGTATACTCAATCACCTGTTGTGGATCGGCGCACATGGTCTCGACGTTGGGGCGATGACAATGTTCCTGTATGCATTTCGTGAACGTGAAGACTTGATGGATGTTTATGAAGCCGTGTCCGGCGCACGTCTGCATGCGACCTATTACCGTCCTGGTGGCGTTAACCGTGATTTGCCTGACAGTATGCCAAAGTTTGAAGCAAACCAGTGGCGCTCGGAAGAAGATACGCGTCGACTAAATACCAACCGAGACGGTTCACTGCTGGATTTCCTTGAAGACTTTACCAAGCGCTTCCCCGGTTATGTCGATGAATATGAAACCTTGTTGACGGATAATCGTATCTGGAAACAACGTACCGTGGGCATTGGAGTAGTCAGTCCTGAGCGGGCCATGCAACTGGGTTTTTCCGGACCGATGTTACGTGGGTCTGGTGTTGAATGGGATTTACGCAAAAAACAGCCCTATGAAGTCTATGACAAAATGGATTTTGATATCCCGGTCGGTACCAATGGCGATTCATACGACCGTTACCTGGTTCGCATGGAAGAGATGCGTCAATCAAACCACATAATCAAACAGTGTATCGATTGGTTGCGCGTTAATCCTGGCGAGGTATTGCTCGAAGACAACAAAGTGACGCCACCTCGACGTGAGGTCATGAAAGGTAATATGGAATCGTTGATCCATCACTTCAAACATTTTACCGAAGGCTATTGCATCCCCGCAGGCGAAGCCTACGCAGGTATTGAACATCCCAAGGGCGAGTTTGGTGTCTACATGATTTCTGATGGGGCGAACAAACCCTACCGTGTCAAGATCAGGGCGCCGGGTTTTGCCCATCTGGCCTCACTGGATGAAATGGTAAGGGGGCATATGCTGGCCGATGTGGTCGCCGTTATCGGTACTCAGGATATCGTATTTGGGGAGATAGATCGTTAATGTCGCAGGTTAAAAAACAAACATTACAGGATTTTTTGGCCCATTCAGCCCTCAAGGAAATCGATCACTGGATAGCCAAGTATCCGCCTGAGCAAAAGCAGTCAGCGGTGATGGCAGCGCTCAGAATTGCCCAGGAAAATAACGCAGGCTACCTGACTAATGAATTGATGGATGCCGTGGCCGAGTATCTGGATATGCCACGGATTGCTGTTTATGAAGTCGCAACCTTTTATTCAATGTACGAACATCAACCGGTGGGACGTCACAAGATCTGTGTGTGTAACAGTATTTCCTGTTTATTGAATGGTTCTCAGGAAATGCTGACTTATTTACAGGACAAGCTCGGTGTCAAGCTGGGCGAAGTGACTGCAGATGGTAAGTTTTCAATCAAGGAAGTCGAGTGTCTGGGCGCCTGTGTCGGTGCGCCGGCAGTGATGATCGGTAAGCAATACTACGAAAACCTGAGCCCGGAAAAAATAGATAAAATACTGGAAGAACTGGATTAACTATGGCCAACGAAGTTTGTTTCAGAAATGAACACCTGGATAAGCCCTGGCAACTGGATGCCTATCGGCTCAGTGGTGGCTATGAAGTACTGAAGAAAATTCTGAGCGAGAAAATTCCTCCTGAAGATATTATTGAGCAATTGAAACTCTCGGCATTACGTGGTCGCGGTGGTGCGGGCTTTCCAACGGGCCTGAAATGGAGCTTCATGCCGCGCAATGCCCCTGGTCAGAAATATATTGTCTGTAATTCCGATGAAGGTGAGCCCGGCACCTGCAAAGACAGGGATATCCTGCGCTACAATCCCCATCAATTAATCGAGGGTATGATCATCGCAGGATACTGTATCGGCGCCAGTGTGGGTTATAACTATATTCGCGGTGAATTCTGGGAACCCTTCGAGCGCACGGAAGCTGCAATCGAAGAAGCCCGCAAGGAAGGTCTTCTCGGTGACAATATCCTGGGTAGCGGTTTCAGTTTTCAATTGCATAACCACCTGGGTGCCGGTGCCTATATTTGTGGTGAAGAGACGGCATTACTCGAATCATTAGAAGGCAAAAAGGGACAACCACGCTTTAAACCGCCATTCCCTGCCGGTTACGGTTTATATGGCAAGCCCACTACGATTAATAATACTGAATCACTGGCATCGGTGCCGGAGATTCTGCGTAATGGTGGCAAGTGGTTTCTCGAACTGGGTAAACCCAACAATGGCGGTTCCAAACTGTTTTGTGTCTCAGGCCATGTTAATAACCCAGGTAATTTCGAGATCCCGATGGGGACGCCTTTTTCCGAACTATTAAAAATGGCCGGTGGTGTGCGTAATGGCAATAAACTGAAGGCTGTTATTCCCGGTGGTTCTTCCGTACCCGTTGTGCCGGGTGATGTGATGATGGATGTGGACATGGATTACGACTCGATCACAGCAGCCGGTTCGATGCTGGGGTCCGGTGCGGTCATTATTATGGATGAGCATACCTGTATGGTGAATGTGCTCGCCAATCTTTCGCATTTTTATTACAACGAATCCTGTGGACAGTGCACCCCTTGCCGTGAAGGGACGGGTTGGTTGTCTCGTGTTGTCCACCGTATCGAGCATGGTCAGGGGCGCCAGGAAGACCTGGATAATCTCGACCGTATTGCCGGCCAAATTGGTGGGCATACTATTTGTGCATTGGGTGATGCAGCAGCGATGCCCGTGCAGAGTTTTGTCAAGAACTACCGTGAAGAGTTCGAATATCACATCGAACACAAGAAATGCATGGTAGCCATGAAGAAGAATTTTTCGTAGCGGTTCCTTATCAGGTTAAATGAATGAGTGACGATCAGATCAGTATCGAAATCAATGGCACACCCTTGAAAGTGGAGCAGGGCCAGATGGTAATTGAAGTGGCTGACCAGGCGGGGATACGTATTCCTCGATTCTGTTACCACAACAAACTGTCGGTCGCTGCCAATTGCCGCATGTGCCTTGTCGAGGTGGAAAAGGCGCCCAAACCCCTGCCAGCCTGTGCCACCCCTGTGATGGACGGCATGAAGGTGTTTACCAAATCACCCAAGGCGCTGGCGGCACAAAAGGCAACCATGGAATTCCTGTTGATCAATCATCCGCTGGATTGTCCCATTTGTGATCAGGGTGGCGAATGTGAATTGCAGGATGTCGCCATGGGTTATGGTGGCGACATTTCACGTTATTCCGAAAACAAACGAGTGGTTGCAGATAAAAGCCTGGGCTCCTTGATTGCGACCGATATGACCCGCTGTATTCACTGCACCCGTTGTGTTCGCTTTGGTCAGGAGCTGGCCGGGGTACGCGAAATGGGTGCAACCGGGCGCGGCGAGCACACGCGCATTGGTACCTATATAGAACAGGCTGTCGATTCGGAAATGTCAGGTAATGTTATTGATATCTGTCCTGTTGGTGCCCTGACGGCAAAACCTTCCAGATTTTCAGCCAGGGCCTGGGAGATCATGCAACGTGATTCGATAGCCGCACATGATTGCATAGGTTCTAATCTATCCATGCATACCTTCCGTGGCAAGGTGACCCGTGCGGTTCCTCGTGACAATGAAGCCATTAATGAATGTTGGCTGTCAGACCGTGATCGCTTCAGTTACGAGGGCTTTAATTGTGGTTCACGTTTGACGACACCCATGATCAAGGTGAATGGCGAATGGAATGAAACTGATTGGGATACCGCTCTCGAGGTGACTGCCAAGGGTCTGCAGGCTGCGGGCGCTGATTCCACCTGGTTGGTTTCCCCTAATGCCACATTGGAAGAAATGAGCCTGGTGCGTCAGCTTGCAGATGGCCTGGGTAGTCACCATGTCGATCATCGTCTACGCCAGAATGATTTTCGTGATCAACAGAATGCACCCGCCTATCGTGGCCTGGGAATGAAAATCGAGGACCTGGAAAATCTGGATGCCGCTTTATTGATTGGCTCCAATGTACGTAAGGAACAACCGATTGTTGCCCATCGTTTACGCAAGGCCTCCATGCGTGGTGCGAAATTGATGTTTGTCAATACGCGTGATTTCGATTTTCATTTTAATGTTGAAGAAAAAGTCATTGCCTCAGCTGAAAATATGGTGCTCGCCCTGGCCGGTATTGCCAAGTCTGTGCTTCATCTCAGTGGTGAAAAGCCACCCGCTAATTGTGAACATATATTCAAAAATATTGATACCAACGACACCCATCTGGCGATAGCGGAACACCTGCAGTCGGCAGATAAGGCAAGTGTGATCCTGGGTACGCAGGCACAGATGATGCCCTATTTAACTGAGTTGCGTGTACTGGCCAATGTGATTGCTAGTGCCAGTGGTGCACAGTTTGGCTACCTCACAGAAGGTGCCAATTCGAGTGGTGCCTGGCTAACCGGCATCCTTCCGCATACGGGCAGCACAGAAACGGGTATGAATGTACAGGAGATGATGACCAGGGGTATAAAGCACTGTGTTTTACTGGGTATAGAACCTGAAATGGATATGTCCAACCCGACCCAGGCGATCTCCACATTGAACAATGCTGATTTTGTCGTGTCGTTAACCCCCTATGTCAGCGATACCATGAAAGACTATGCCCATGTGTTGTTACCGATTGCACCGGTGAGTGAAACATCGGGCACCTTTGTCAATATTGAAGGTAGTCGACAAAGTTTTACGGGTGTGACTCAGGCGGCTGGTGATTCCCGGCCCGCATGGAAAGTACTGCGTGTGTTGGGCAACCTGCTTAACCTGAATGATTTTGATTACGATAGTTCCGAACAGGTTCTGGATACACTATTGGCTCGTATCGGCGATGTTGAAATGCTTAATAGCGTTTCTTCTGATCTGCAAATCAAGTTACCTGTACCCGTCAATGGCCTCGTTCGTATAGGTGCTGTACAAACCTACCATGAAGATAATGTCACTCGACGAGCGACTGCGCTGCAAAAAACCACGGATGCCTGCGATACGCATGTTCGTATTCATCCTGACCTGGCAGCCAGACTGGGATTGCAAGATGCCGATAAAGTGCTGGTGAGTCAGGAAGGTGATGGTGTGGGTCTGTATTTCTGTGTTGATGAAGGTATACCTGAGGATTGTGTCTGGTTTAGTACCGCTTGTCGCGAGAGCGTCGACCTGGGCGCACTGTTTACGCCAGTGCACGTGGAGGCCGACTGATCATGATGGATATGATGCTCGATCTGCTTTTCATACTTTTAAAGGCCTTCGCCATCATTATTCCGTTGATGTTGGGTGTGGCTTATCTCACCTATGCCGAACGAAAATTGATCGGATACATGCAGATCCGTGTAGGGCCTAACAGGGTAGGGCCCAAGGGTTGGCTGCAACCGATAGCGGATGCCTTGAAATTATTGATGAAAGAAATTGTTATTCCGACGAATGCCAATAAATTTCTGTTTATAATTGCGCCCATGTTATCGATTGGTCCATCCCTGGCAGCGTGGGCAGTGGTTCCATTCAGTGAAGGGTTGGTGTTATCCAATATCGATGCCAGTCTTTTATATATCCTGGCCATGACATCACTGGGTGTTTACGGAGTTATCGTAGCGGGCTGGGCATCCAACTCGAAGTATGCCTTCCTCGGCGCAATGCGTTCCGCAGCACAGATCGTCGCCTATGAAATCGCCATGGGTTTTGCTCTGGTCGGTGTATTGATGGCGGCTCACAGTATTAATTTGCATGAGATCGTGATGCAACAAAGTGGTGGTATCTGGCACTGGTACTGGATGCCATTGTTTCCATTGTTCATGGTCTATTTTATCTCAGGCGTTGCCGAAACCAATCGCGCACCATTTGATGTAGCGGAAGGTGAATCCGAGATTGTGGCTGGTTTCCATGTTGAATATTCAGGTATGACCTTCGCTGTATTCTTCCTGGCCGAGTATGCCAATATCATTCTGATTTCTGTATTGACTGCATTGATGTTCATGGGCGGATGGTTGTCACCCTTCCAGGGAATTCCGGGACTGGAATCGACTTTCCTGGCGGCCCCGAGCATTATCTGGTTCCTGGCCAAGTCGGCATTCTTTGCCTTCCTGTTTTTATGGTTCAGGGCGACATTCCCACGTTATCGCTACGACCAGATCATGCGTCTGGGATGGAAGGTGTTCATCCCCATCACCATCATCTGGATACTGGTACTGGGTACGGTCATTGCTGCGAAGGTTTCCTATGTCACACTGGGTCTTTGCACGATCGGTATTGTGGCTGCCTATATGTTGTTTAACAAACGCTTGATAGGATCGAGGGTAAGATAATGGTTAAGACACTGAGAAATGCTTTCCACAGTCTTTTCCTGCTGGAACTGTTGAAAGGCATGCGCCTGACCGGGCGTTACATGTTCGCGAAGAAAATTACGATTCAATACCCCGAACAGAAAACGCCTATGTCGCCGCGTTTTCGAGGATTACATGCCTTACGCAGATATCCTAATGGTGAGGAACGTTGTATTGCCTGTAAATTATGTGAGGCCGTTTGTCCTGCACTGGCGATTACGATTGATTCGGAAGAACGTGCTGATGGTACACGGCGTACTACTCGCTATGATATCGATTTGTTTAAATGTATTTTCTGTGGCTTTTGTGAAGAGGCCTGTCCCGTCGATTCTATCGTTGAGACCCGGCATTTTGAATATCACTTCGAAGAACGTGGCGAGCAGATCATGACCAAGGACAAGCTCCTGGCGATCGGCGATCGTTTTGAATCACAAATTGCAGCAGACAGGGCAGCCGATGCTCCCTATCGTTAAGACAATAATAGGCACAGCCATATGACGTTTGAAAAAATAGTTTTTTACCTGTTTGCTACCATACTGATACTGTCTGCGTTGCGAGTCATCACGGCGCGTAATCCTGTGCACTCAGCCTTGTTTCTGGTGCTGGCCTTTTTCTCTTGTTCAGCTTTGTGGATTTTATTGGAGGCTGAATTCCTGGCGATTACATTGGTATTGGTTTATGTCGGCGCCGTCATGGTGCTGTTTTTGTTTGTCGTGATGATGTTGAATATCAATATTGATGTCATGCGTGAAGGCTTTATCAAATATTTACCCATTGGTATTGCGGTGGCCATTATCAGTGCCATTGAAATGGGTATCGTCATTACAGGTAATTTCAGTGCAGGCAAGACCCCTGAACTGGTTCGCCATGCCGAAAATTACAGTAATACCAAAGCGATTGGAATGGTCTTGTATACTGAATATTTGTTTGCCTTTGAAGTCGCTGCCGTGGTGTTGCTGGTCGCCATTGTAGCAGCCATTGCCCTGACCATGCGTAAACGACTCAATACCCGTTACCAGAATCCAGGAAGCCAGGTCATTGTCAAGAAAGAAGATCGCCTGCGAGTGGTGAAAATGGATGCAGAGGACAAACCGTCATGATTACCCTGTCAGATTATCTGGTGGTTGGCGCCATCTTATTTTGTTTATCGTTGGCCGGTATTTTCCTCAACAGGAAAAATGTCATCATCTTATTGATGTCCATTGAATTGATGCTGCTGGCAGTGAATATCAATTTTGTCGCATTCTCAGTGTTTATGCAGGATATCGCCGGCCAGGTATTTGTATTTTTTATCCTCACCGTTGCTGCGGCTGAAGCTGCCATCGGTCTGGCTATCCTGGTTGTACTGTATCGCAGTAAACAGTCTATCAATGTTGATGATATGGACTCCATGAAGGGTTAATAATGTGACTGATAATATGCAAAACATTTATCTTGCCATTCCATTGGCGCCATTGTTCGGAGCGATTATAGCCGGCCTGTTTGGCTGGAAGATCGGTCGCACTGCATCACACGTAGTGGCCATCGCCGGGGTCACTATTGCCTTTGTGCTATCGCTGGTTGTTTTTAAACATATCGTTATTGATAACGCCGACGCTTTTAATGGAACGGTATACACCTGGATGGTCAGTAATGGCATCCATTTCCAGATTGGCTTTCTGATCGATAAGTTAACTGCAGTGATGTTAATTGTTGTGACGTTTGTATCCCTGATGGTACATATCTACACCATTGGGTATATGCGTGATGATCCGGGTTATCAGCGCTTCTTCAGTTACATCGCCTTGTTTACTTTTTCCATGTTGATGCTGGTTATGTCGAACAATTTCCTACAACTGTTTTTTGGTTGGGAAGCAGTGGGGCTGGTGTCTTATTTATTGATTGGTTTCTGGTATAAAAAACCGACGGCGATTTACGCCAACCTGAAGGCCTTCCTGGTTAACCGTGTGGGTGACTTTGGTTTCCTGTTAGGGATAGCCGCCGTGTTAATGTACACAGGTAGCCTTGATTATGCCGAGGTATTCAATCAGGCACCGACGTTAACCGGCAAAACCATGGAAATTTTCGATGGCCATGCCTGGTCGGTGTTGACTGTCACGTGCATCCTGTTATTCATCGGTGCGATGGGTAAGTCGGCACAGGTGCCATTGCATGTCTGGTTGCCGGATTCGATGGAAGGTCCGACACCTATTTCGGCACTGATCCATGCAGCGACCATGGTTACTGCGGGTATCTTTATGGTGGCGAGAATGTCACCACTATTCGAATTGTCAGAGACTGCGTTGAGTTTTGTCTTGGTCATTGGTGCTATCACGGCACTGTTTATGGGCTTCCTGGGTTTGGTGCAGAATGATATTAAACGCGTCGTTGCCTATTCGACTCTGTCGCAACTGGGTTATATGACTGTTGCCCTGGGCGCATCAGCCTACGCAACGGGCATCTTCCATCTGATGACACATGCCTTCTTTAAAGCCTTGCTATTTCTCGGTGCGGGCTCGGTCATCATTGCCATGCATCATGAGCAGGATATGCGCAAAATGGGTGGTCTGCGCAAATACATGCCGATTACCTGGATCACCGCACTCATAGGATCACTGGCATTGATCGGTACACCCGGTTTCTCCGGGTTCTATTCCAAGGATGCCATTATAATGGCTGTCAGGGATTCAGATCTGGCGGGATCGGGTTTTGCCTATATGGCTGTATTGATCGGTGTCTTTATCACCGCACTGTACAGTTTTCGCATGTACTTCATGGTCTTTCATGGCAAGGAACGTATGGACGAACATACGCGTGCACACCTGCATGAATGCCCCAAGGTGGTGACAGTTCCCTTGATATTGTTAGCAATACCCTCGGTTGTTATAGGTGCCGTGTATGTGGATCAGATGGCCTTTGGCGGATTTTTCGGCAACGCTATCCATGTCAGTGATGCGCATGCCATTTCTCCAGATGTCGCCCATTATTTTGATAGTTGGTGGGGCCTGATTGTACATTCCCTGGCGGATGTGCCGGTCTATCTTGCTGCTGCGGGGGTGTTTGTTGCCTGGTTCCTGTACATTAAGCGCCCGGAAATACCTGCGCTGATCCAGCAAAAATTTTCGATCGTTCACACTGTACTTGTCAACAAATACGGCTTTGATCGATTTAATGAAATCTTTTTTGCTGGCGGCAGCCGGCTGCTCGGAAAGTTTTTCTGGCAAGTAGGTGATGTAAAACTGATTGATGGACTGGTGGTCAATGGCTCGGCGAAATCCATTGGCTGGTTCTCTTCTGTCGTACGCCATATTCAAACAGGCTATTTGTATCACTACGCCTTCGTCATGATTATTGGCTTGTTGTTATTATTGACCTGGGTAGTCTTTCGCTAAAGCGATATAAGGAATCATAGATGCTATTTGATTTACCTGTTTTAAGTACGCTGATCTGGACACCCATAGTGGGTGGCCTGGTCGTGTTGGCGTTAGGTGAAAAATGGGCTCGCCCGGTATCGTTATTTTTTGCGATATTAACGTTTGTACTCAGTATTTCACTTTATACGCAGTTTGATGTGTCGACTGCCGCGATGCAGTTCGGCGAACTCAAATCCTGGATACCAGCCTTTAATATCTATTACCAACTGGGCGTGGATGGTATCTCCATGCCACTGATCATACTCACCACATTCACGACTGTCCTGGTCGTCTTGTCTGCATGGGAAGTGATCAAGAAAAAACCCGAACAATACATGGCCGCTTTTTTGATTATGGAAGGCATTATGGTCGGCGTATTTGCTGCGCTGGACGCCATTCTCTTCTATGTGTTCTGGGAGGCGATGTTAATTCCTATGTTCCTGATCATCGGAATCTGGGGTGGTCCTCGACGAGTCTACGCGACCATTAAATTCTTTTTATACACCTTCCTCGGTTCTGTCTTGATGTTGATTGCCTTGATCTATATGTCAATCAAGGCCGATGGCAGTTTCTCGTTACTGGGTTTTCATACCTTGCCCCTCACGTTGGAAGAGCAGGTGTATATATTCTTTGCCTTCCTGCTGGCCTTTGCCGTCAAGGTACCCATGTGGCCTGTGCATACCTGGTTACCTGATGCCCACGTTGAGGCTCCCACGGGAGGCTCGGTCATACTGGCAGCGATCATGCTCAAGATTGGTGGCTATGGTTTCTTACGTTTCAGTTTGCCGATTACGCCGGATGCCAGTAGTGAACTGGACTGGCTGATTATTCTTATGTCCCTGGTGGCCGTGGTGTATATCGGCTTTGTCGCGCTGGTACAGGAAGATATGAAGAAGCTGATCGCCTATTCATCTATCGCGCACATGGGTTTCGCCACATTGGGCTTCTTCCTGGTGTTCAGTATTATTGATAATACCGGTAGCTGGCGAGAGGCCGCGCTCGGCATGGAAGGTGGCATGGTGCAGATGATTTCTCATGGTTTTATTTCTGCTGCCATGTTCCTGTGTGTCGGCGTACTGTATGACCGTATGCACAGTCGCAATATTTCCGACTATGGTGGTGTCGTTAACAGCATGCCGATATTTGCAGCCTTTATGGTGTTCTTTGCGATGGCGAATGCTGGCTTGCCAGGAACCTCCGGTTTTGTTGGCGAATTTATGGTTATCCTGAACAGTTTCAAGGCAAATTTCTGGATAGCTTTCCTGGCGGCGACGACACTGATCCTTGGTGCCGCCTATACGCTTTGGATGGTTAAGCGTGTTATTTATGGTGAGGTCGCCAACGACAATGTCGCCAACCTTAAGGATTTGAACGCACGTGAATTTATTATTCTTGGTCTGCTGGGTGTAGCAGTACTATTTTTTGGTCTCTATCCAGGACCTTTGACAGAAGTAATGCATTCGTCTGTTGAGCATTTATTACAACATGTTTCAGTACAGAAATTCTAATAATGCAACACAGGAAAAATGCCGAGGTTTGATTAATGAAGACAAATGAGATGCCAGCAATAGAAATACCTGATCTTGCCATCGCGATGCCTGAGATATTTTTGTTGGTTATGACCTGTACTCTACTGATAGCTGACCTTTTCCTGTCCGATAAAAACCGTACGCTGACTTATCTTCTGGCCCAGATCAGTTTACTGGGCGCTGTTTTGATTACCTTCGCGCAAATGGGAACCCAGAATACCAGTGGCTTCAGTGGTTCATTTGTACGTGATGAGATGGGGGACATCCTCAAGATCTTCATCTACGTCGTGACGGCGGTGGTTTTTCTCTACTCACGCCAGTACTTACAGGTTCGTAATCAGTTCAAAGGAGAGTTCTACGCGCTGGGTTTGTTTGGTGTATTGGGCATGATGATTATGGTCTCTGCGCATAGCTTCTTGACTATTTATCTGGGGCTTGAATTACTGTCTTTATCATTATATTCCATGGTGGCCTTAAATCGTGATTCCGAGGTCTCTACTGAAGCGGCCATGAAGTATTTTGTCCTGGGTGCGATCGCCTCAGGTATGTTGTTATATGGCATGTCCATGATCTACGGCATGACAGGCTCATTGTATATCCCGGAAATCAGTGCCTATATCGGTAGTCATGGTGTCGACAGCATGATTTTAAGCTTTGGACTGGTCTTTGTTGTCGTGGGCCTGGCATTCAAGCTGGGAGCCGTACCTTTCCATATGTGGGTGCCTGACATCTATCATGGCGCGCAAACTCCTGTCACATTGTATATTGGCGCAGCCCCGAAGATCGCTGCTTTTGCCATGGTGATGCGTTTACTGGTCGATGGTATGGAGGCCATGCATGTAGATTGGCAGCAGATGTTGATCATTCTGTCGGTGTTGTCATTGGCCCTTGGTAATATTGTCGCCATCGCACAGGTCAACCTGAAAAGGATGCTGGCCTATTCAACGATTTCACATGTAGGGTTTCTGTTGCTTGGGATCATAGCAGCAGGACCAGATGGCTATTCTGCCTCGATGTTCTATGTGTTGATTTATGCACTGACATCGACGGGTGCCTTTGGCATGATCATATTACTGAGTCGTGCTGGATTCGAGGCAGATAGTCTGGATGATTACAAGGGCCTGAATGAGCGCAGTAAATGGTATGCCTTTATCATGTTGCTGATTATGTTTTCCATGGCCGGTGTGCCGCCAACCGTTGGATTTTTTGCCAAGTTATGGGTACTAGAGGCCGTGTTGGATGCTGATCTGGCCTGGCTGGCAGTCGTGGCTGTGCTGTTTTCTGTCATAGGAGCCTATTACTATATCCGTATTGTGAAGCTGATGTATTTCGACAAGTCAGACCATGACTCCATCATTACGGCAGATGTTGATCTTAAGGTTGTCGTTAGTGTCAACGGGTTGCTGATGCTGGTACTGGGATTATTCCCGGGTGCCTTGATGACTGTTTGCCAAAACGTGATCTCGTGAATCACGTGTTCTGTTTTTACCACCTCGAAGGAGGGGCGAGTAAATGGCAATGATGAATAACATTAAAAAGTAGAAGTAACTCATTGTTTATAAAGTTCTAAATGTTGCCATAAAGCCACTATTAATTCGGCTTGCCCACTTTTCCATACGCGTAACACAAACCCGAAAATCTCACTCGTTGAAGGCAAGAAAAGTACTGCAATTTGCAATATATGGTAGTATTAGGCGTATGCAACTAAGACAAAAACTCTTTCTTGTTCTCGGCCTGATGGCGCTCGTTCCTTTGCTTTTTTTGCTATTCGGGGTGGTCGGGCATGTGGAAAGGGATCTGGAAACGAGTACACGGAATGAAATCCATAAAACCCTGGGGAAATTAGCCCAGGAGATATCGACCCTGATGGATAATCAAAAATCGATCGTTCGTGGTCTGGCCAAGGTACCCATCGTCAGGGATTTTGCCGCTGCATTATCTGATACTAATACCAATGCGGAAATTGATTATGAACAACAGGTCATAAACCTGATGGCTTTTTTCCTCAATTACCAGTCGACAGTACCCAGTATTCAGGCGATACGTTTTACCGACATGGAAGGCAAGGCACTGGTAAAGATCAAGGAAGGTCGACTGATACCTTTCAAGAATAAAATGCAAGATGGGCGATCCTACGTAGAAGATATTGCCTATAAGCCTTTTTTCCATTGGGCTCTGAATACGGATGAAGATATTTCTATTTCGAATTTTGAGCGTGGCAAGGTATCGGGTGAAATCGATTTTTGCCCTGCAATGGTTCGTTATAGTGTGCCTATACGTGATGAGCTTGAATCTCCGCTGGGTATGCTGATTGTGAATATGTGGGGCCGACGAATTGATGATGCCGTAGAGGCAGCCCTGGGTGGTTATCCAGGTAAGGCCTATATCGTTGAAATCAGTCGTGATGAAGAACGTGATGGCATCTATCTCTATCACAAAAACCCGGATATGCGATTTTCAAACCAGTTGGATACAGTAGTTAAATTCTCCAGCGACATTGGTCGTGGGCATTGGGATACTATCAAACTTGGCCAAGACACCGATATGGTATCGGCTGGTCAGGACAAATACTTTTATTACCATAAACTGTCGCCATTCCAGGATCGCGATACCCAGTGGCTGCTGGTCATTGAAATGGCCAGAGACTCGATACTGGCACCCATCTCGGCGCTCAAGAACTGGATTGTTTACCTGATCCTCGTCGTCGTGGTAGTCAGTCTGCTGATTGCACGCTGGGCTGCCTCGCGGTTGGCCAAACCAGTCCAGGACCTGGCACAAATCATTACGCGTTATGCCGATGGTGATAACAAGGCACTTTACAGCGACAATCGTCGTGATGAAATCGGCCTGGCTGGAAAAGCGTTCAATTATCTGACTAATAAGGTAGAGAAGTCACAGAAGCAAAGGATCAAGGCCGAGTTGATGGCAAGACAGTCAGAGCGTCTTGCTGCAGTAGGGCAGATGGCGGCGGGTATCGGCCATGAAATCAATAATCCATTAATGAACATTATGTCATTGGCATCGCTGGTGGAGAAAAATATACCGGAAACGGATCAGCAATTAAAAGAGGACCTTAAAGCCCTGCAAAATGAAGGGCAGCGTTGTGCACGCATTGTTCAGGGAGTTCTCAATTTTGCCAGAGAGAACAAGCCGAAATATGAAGAGTTTGACTTCTCACAGTTAATGCGGGAGACGGCCTCTATTTTCGAGCATCGCTTGCGTACATCCAATGTGGACCTGGTTCTGGATGTGGAAGAGCCACTGATCATGCAAGGAGATTCCAGTCAGTTACAGCAAGTGTTGGTCAATGTGGTGATCAATTCACTACATGCCTCAAAACCAGGTTCGCAGATATTTATGATAGCAAAAGAGCAGGACGGGAAAATCATGGCACAAATACTCGATAGTGGTAACGGTATCAGTGATGATAACCTGGCGCGTGCTTTTAGTCCTTTTTTTACGACCAAACCAGAAGGCGCTGGTACGGGGTTAGGTCTCTCCGTCAGTTACGGGATTATCCGCAAGCATGGAGGCTCGATTGTGCTTGAAAATAGACCGGAAGGCGGTGTCAAGGTTGAGATTATTCTCCCCAAGGCCAGCCTGCAGGTCGAGCAGGAAACGGGAAGACCAAAATTAAGTGCAGAGGTAGGAAATGCTAGCTAATGATTTAAGAATTTTATTTGTTGATGATGATTCGGTAACCTGTTCCATTATGCAACGGAATTGCGACCGTGTCGGATATAAATGTAATGTTTTTCAGTCTGCGCTGGATTGTTTGCAGGATTTTGAAAGCAATGGTGCCGATCTTCTCGTGACAGACTTACGTATGCCGGAAATGAACGGTTTTGATTTATTGTCCAAGGTGCGGGATATAGACAAGGATCTGCCTGTGCTGGTAATGACCGGTTATTCTTCTGTGGAAAATGCAGTAGAGGCCATGAAGCTCGGCGCCACGGACTTTATCAAGAAGCCCTTTGATTTTGAAGAGCTGAAACTGATTATTGATCGTAATCTCAATTCTTTCCGGCTCAAGGAAGAGAATCAATTACTCAAGAAGCGTCTGTTGTCGGGTCGAAATCGTTTTGGCATGATTGGTGATACTCCCGTCATGAAAACACTTTTTTCCACCGTGGAAAAAGTGGCCACAGTTAGCTGTAATGTCATTATTACCGGCGATTCAGGTACCGGCAAGGAATTGGTCGCGCGGGCATTGCATGATTATAGCCCGCGAAAAGATGCGCCCTTTGTCGTCATCGATTGTGGTGCATTAACGGAGACGCTGCTGGAGAGTGAATTATTCGGTCATGAGAAAGGTTCCTTTACGGGGGCAACACAAAGAAAGCGCGGCCTGATGGAACAGGCTAGTGGCGGTACCCTGTTTCTGGATGAAATTTGTAATATCAGTGATTCGATGCAAATGAAATTAATGCGCGCACTGGAGAGTCAGACCATCACCCGGGTTGGTAGTACCGCTGCCATTCCGATCGACCTGCGGATTATTTCTGCGAGTAATCGTGATCTCGAATCAATGGCTAAAAATGGTGATTTCAGGCATGATTTTTATCATCGATTGAACGTCGTTAATATACATGTACCCGCCTTGAACACGCGCAGGGAAGACATTCCTTCGCTGGTCGAACATTTTGTCGAAGAATTTTCTGCGCGCTATAAAAGGCAGATCAAGGGCTTTGATACTGTATCAATGAACAATCTCTATAATGCTGAGTGGTCAGGAAACATACGTGAGTTACGTAATGTCGTCGAACGCTGCGTTATTTTATCCGATAGTCCCATCATGACCTGGCCGGAAAAACATTTATCGCCAGAGGAACCCCTGGATAGCGTTGGCATTCAGTTTCCACAAGAGGATTTCCCCTCATTAGAAAAGCTGGAGCAGGAATATATCGAGCACGTGCTGGAATATTCAGGGGGTAAAAAAACCAAGGCCGCTAATATTCTCGGCATAGATAAAACCACATTGTGGAGAAAGTTACGTCGCTTTAATCAAGCGGAATAGGGCATTTTACATCATTGCCGTCATGATTCTTCTGCATTATGCAATCTCTGAAACAGTATTTACTAATTGATTAATATAGTTAGATTTAACAAGTGCATGAAAAATAGGTAATATAATTTTACTTGCAATTATGGAACAGAGTTTGCAATCTATATAAGGACGACAGTTATAAAAATATCCTAATTTGGAGGAGTTGAATAAATGAAGAAGCTCACAGCACTTGCGACTACAGCGTTAATCAGTACTGCACTCATCGGTTGTACTGGACAGGATTTAAAACCAGCTAAAAATGGTTATAACCAACAAAAAGTGGTTTACCATGTAAACAATCTGCAAACAGCCAATGGCGCCTTGCGTAACGTTAAAAATCACCTGAATGCACTGGGTGACAAGAATGCAGAAATCATTGTTGTTACACACTCCAGTGGTGCGTTCGCGATGGTTGATGGTTCAAAGGATAAGAAAGGTAACTCTTTCGAAGACACCATCCAGAAGCTGGCTAACCGTGGTGTTAAATTTACCATCTGCGCCAATACCATTCGTGGTAAGAAAATTGATAAAAATAAAATTAACCTCAATGCTAAAGTTATTCCATCGGGCGTAGCTGAAGTGGCTGATCTGCAGCAGAAAGGTTATCTGTACGTTAAGCCTTAATTTTAAGAGCGGAACGTATCACTTGAAACGGGTGCTTTTTTAAGCGCCCGTTTTTTTTGAAAATAAAACCAACATTCCCTTGAAAAAAGACAGGTGGCACTGTAAGATTCGCTCTCGTTATTAGTGCGGGGTGGAGCAGTCTGGCAGCTCGTCGGGCTCATAACCCGAAGGTCACAGGTTCGAATCCTGTCCCCGCTACCATTTTCTTGTGTCTTGCCAGAGACCGACCCTTTCTTTAAATTAGCTACCTACTTTTAATACTTGTGAAATTAAAGGCTGAATGTCAGCCTACTAATAACATTAAAATAGCTAGTCGCCCCTGAAATATTCACAACCCATTGAAAACAAGAATGAAACAATAAAAAAACAGGTATAAAAACGTCCAGAAACAGGTAATATTAGGCAA
>JGI24023J19991_10000527_pt1 | contig 29409 bp, 25 predicted proteins | sample Cruoilmetagenom1_FD_19991 | JGI IMG/M metagenome (IMG submission 19991) | reverse complement strand
AACAGGAAATTGCCGAATTTCAGGCATCGAACCAAGGTTCCAGATTATATTTAAAATATGAGGAGCAGATACCTTCATCCGAAATCATACAGGGCCCGATCGGGTTCTGCGGAGTACAGACCATACCAAAAGCCGGACAGTCGGGAGGAAGTCCCCGTCCCGAAATAATATCGCTGCATTGACACAAGCTCTGTTCCTGACCTTCAGAAAAGCGAATATTAAACCTCTTCGTTGCATCATAGAGAGAGAGTTCATCCCGAATTACAAAACCACTCTGCTCAATATTACCAAGCCCCCGCCAGAGCGTATTCACGGGAAAGAACACCTCAGAAACCATCTTTCGGGCATCCTTCTTCTCGTCGGACGAATAGACAAAAGCAGACGTATCATCAAAAATCGATTCACCGGTTCGTATCTGTCTGACCAGATAAATAAGACCCTCCAGGATATCTTCAGGCTCAAATCCACCGATATAACATGAAATATTATGCTTTTTGGCAAGGACGGTATAAGCACGGGCATCGGAAATGGTATTGATATGATCCGAGCAAAGTAATCCCCGGATATTGAGATCGGGATCATGCATAAGCAGGTCAATTGTCGGGGGCAACAGTCTGATGGAAGGAATTACACAGAAATTCTCTATACCAAGACGTGCTGCTTCAAGAATGGTTTCTGCAACACCTGGTGCTGTCGCCTCAAAACCTACCGCTGGGTAGACCACAATTTTGCCCGGTTGGCGACGAGCAATATCAAGAGCATCCATGGGAGATATTATCATCTCAACATTGGCACCCTTTTGCATGACAGATTCAAGGGATTCGGTACTCCCCGACACCCTGATCAGGTCATCACAAGCGGCAATAATCACATCGCGCTGAACAGCAACCTTTACAAAGGCATCTATATGCCCGGCAGGCATGACGCACACGCTGCATCCGGGGCCGGCAACAAGATCAAGATAATCGGGCAGCTGCTTTCTCATACCGTACCGCAAAATAGCCCGGTTCTGTGTTCCGCAGACAACCATCAACCGAATGGGGCGATCTACTAGATCATGTAGTTCTTTCAGCAGCGTAGTTTTACGATCCACATCTATCACCATTTTTTCNAGATCCATCCTGTTTGTCTACAAACCTACTCTGTCGCCTCAGCATCATTTTTCATAGCCTTGTAGCTTTCAGACTCGGTGACTTTCTCTTTCTCTATTTTCTCTATTTCAGCATGAGTCAGATGAAATTGCCCACAGGCCGGACAAATACCGTTAAACTCATCCCCGACGGCTCGGTCTTTGAGTTCATCAACAGTCATATGATCCAGCTTACCGCATGCACCACAGGGATTTTCAGCACGCACCTGTAATCTTTTTTTTCTGGTCATGAAACAATATACATCATCTTACTTTTTAATGAAATGAGACATCAGTTAACTGATGAACTCGTAAAAAGGTCACTCGAAGTCTACGCTTATCGGAAGTTCCAGATGGCTAAGTCAAAAAGTTCGATATACAGGTAAGCGAGCCTGCGAGACTCCGGATCGGACTTTTTACGACGCCATCAACTGGTAATCCTGTCAATCTCTTCGCCCTGACGATTAACAATACTTATCAACACGGGGACACCGCCGTCCAGGCGGTGAGTTGCGCAGGACATTCAGGGATCATAAGCTCTGACAGCCATTTCCACCTGATTCAGTACACCTTCGCTATAGACACCATCCTTTATAAAAGTCGATGCAGCCTGCTTTACACTCATATTCATCGGGGCAATATTGTGGGTAGTTCCAACAATAAGATTTGCACCGGAAATACATCCATTTTCATCGGTGGTATAATCATGGATAAGTGTGCCCCTCGGCGCCTCAACCACTCCCACCCCTCTTCCTGCTTTCGGCTCAACCTTTGCTCTCACATTCTGGCCGGTAATACCTTCCCATTCAAGAAGTTCAATCGTACGTTCGCAACTATAGATAAGCTCAATCAGTCTGGCATAGTGATAAAGAAGGGTCTGCTGGGCTGGACGACCAAACGAGTTTCGAAAAGTTTCCAATGCAGCCTGGGCTTTGGGGGTAGAAATTTTATCACAGACGTTGATTCTGGCAAGAGTGTTGACACGGTATATACCTTTTGGCTCTGTCAAAGCCATATCAAAACCTTCGTTCCATGATTTTGCGTAGACCATTTTCGAGTAGGCCCAGGGCTCGACATGTTCACCGATGTAATCGATATACTCATTCCCCTCGAAATCAACAAAACTACCGTCACTCTTCATCAGTCTCAGTTTACCGTCATAAAGACGAAGGGAACCATCTTCACGATCGACCATCCCTAAAAAACCGGTCTTGATCGCCCCGAGATCACCAATAATATCCATATATTTTGCAAAGACATTATTAATCGCAAAATCGAGAGCATAACAACCAAAATCCAGTAATGTTTGTGTCCCCTGAAGTAATTCCTTTCTCTCCTCTTCCGCCATAGGCTTGGCAAAGCCACCAACTACACCGGCAACCGGGTGGATTGCTTTACCGGCAAACTTATCAAGCATCATCTGACCGAGCTGCCGCATTTTAACAACCTGCTTAGCAAGTTCAGGAGCCGCTTTTACCATACCCATAATATTTCGCACTGAGTAATCAGCATCAGGTCCAAGCACAAAATCAGGGGCGGCAAGAAAGAAAAAGTGCAGGATCTTGTCATTTATATGGGCCATCACCTGACACATTTCACGGAGCTTATGGCCTGTAGGTGTCGGGGTCACTCCGAAGGCACCATCAACAGCCTTATTTGAAGCAAGATGATGCATCCATGGACAGATACCGCAGATACGGTTGACGATACGGGGTACTTCTTCAGCCGGCCTTCCCTCGATAAATTTCTCAAAGCCGCGAAGAGACTGAATGTGCAGAAACGTGTTTTCCACATTACCATCATCATCCAGGTGGATGGCTATTTTCGCATGCCCTTCAATACGGGAAACCGGTGCAATGTTGAGGACTTTTTTCATTTAACTTTTCCCCTTGCAACGCGCTTTTTCACAGGTCGCAGTCTTCCGTGCGCCCCCGAGAACCTCAGGACCGAGCGACGATCAACAACCGACTTAAAATCGAGACCGTTACTCACCAGACCATTCATCATATCCAGCAATTGATTGCCATCCCGGCGTACAGGACCGAAACACCCCCGGCAGGGAACCCTGGCGCTGATGCAACTTGGCCCGCCTCGTTTAGCACACCCGGCAACGGTCACAGGCCCCATGCACATATAACCCTGTTCGAGCAGGCAACGCATCTCATCAATGGGGGTACCCGGCTTAAACTCAACATTGTTTATAAAACGCTTCACCTTATCCACCATCCCCTTTCCTTCTCTTTTTGTGGGACATGTGTCACATACACTTTTGCCGGGCAGCACCGGAACCCTTCCTTCTGCGAGGGCAACTATCACCTCACCAATAAGTTCGGGATTTGGCGGACAGCCGGGAAGCTGCATATCAATTTTCACCTTTTCATCACATGCATAGACACGATCAAGCGGTGGGGGAACCTCCACGTTTGGAATTTCGGCACCGGGATCGGTGGAGACTGTGCTGAAGATGCCTTCCCAGCTCTCCAGCTGATCCTGGCCATTCATCAGGGCAGGAATACCTCCGTGGGTTGCACAGGTACCAAGAGCAAGCAGCACCTTGCATTTTTTTCGCATCTCCTGCAGCACCTCAAGATGTTCACGGTTGTTCACGCCTCCCGTCACAATACCGACAACAGCCTCGGGAATTTCCAGGGTCACCCCTTCACCGCACTGACCAAAATATTTATGATCCATCAGGATCGGAGCATGAACAATATTCAGGGTTTCGGTAATAAGTGAGACGAGATCTTCACCGATATTCAAGATCGCTATTTCGCACCCCGAGCAGGATCCCAACCACTCCAAAGCAGTAGTTACACCCATATCTCCTCCCTTCATTAAACAACTTCGGCCTGTTCACCGTTTACAGGGCCCAGTTCTTTGATGCTTGCAGTCATCTCGGTAACCGCTTTAACAAATTTATCAGGCTCCTGAGATGATACCCATGTTAAGCTGAATCTCTCCTGTTCGTAACCAAAATCTTCCAACAGCTCAGCCACCATATCGGAGCGATCCATCGCTCTGTAATTACCATCCCTGTAATGACATTCACCCAGGTGACAGCCGAGCACCATGACCCCGTCGGCACCCTGTGATAAGGCATCCATGACAAACTCAGGATGAACCATGCCCGAGCACATAAGCCGAATTATTCTCACATTGTGAGGGTACTGCATCCTGTGAATCCCCGCGAGATCAGCTGCAGCATAGGAGCACCAATTGCAACAGAATGCGATAATTTTCGGCTCAAAACTCATTGTACATCCTCCTTAACCTTAGTCCCCAACCGGGAACTGGAGATCAGACTGCCAGGGCCGCACTGATCTGGGCACTGATCTGCTTCATTGTAAAACCGGCTATGTTGACACCTCTCTTTGGACAACTCCCCTGACATATTCCGCACCCTTTACATTGGGCTTGATTCACCCGGATAAGTTTACCCCCATCAGGGTCATCAGCAACTCTGTCCACAAGGGTAATAGCATCGTATGGACAGACATCAACACAGAGGGCGCAACCATCACAATATTCTTCATCCACAATAGCCTTTACACCATCCAGAGAAACTTTCGTTTTAGATAGAATGGTGACAGCCCTCGAAGATGCCGCCAGCGCCTGGGCAACAGATTCTTCAATCGGTTTGGGGTAATGGGCCAGACCTGCAACAAACATCCCATCCACTGAAAAATCAACCGGCCTGATCTTGCTATGCGCCTCCTGGAAAAAACCGTCACCGTCCACAGGAAGCTTGTATAATTTACTCAGGGTCGAAGCATCGCCATTAGGCCGGACAGCAATGGCGAGTATAACCATATCCGCCTCCAGCCTCAACAGTCGATGAAGGACATGATCCCAAATCTCAACATTGATTACCTGTCCATTTTCAGCGACATTCGGTTTCCCATGGAGTTCATAATTAATGAAAATCACTCCAAGCTTTCTTGCCTGCTTATACAAGGCTTCCCTCTGGCCATAGGTTCGGATATCGCGGTAGAGGATATAGACATTGCGGTTCGGATTCTCTTTCTTCAGAGCAATTGCCGACTGAACCGAGTGGGTACAACAGACCTTCGAACAGTACATGTTATTTTCTTCACGAGAGCCAACGCACTGAATAAACACGAAGTTTTTCGCCTTTCTCACATGAACTTCATTCAGCTCATAGAGCTTATCGAATTGAACCGAAGTTACTACCCTGGTAATCGACTCATAGTTGTACTCTTGCGGAATATACTGCTCTGCACCGGTGGCTACAATTCCTGCACCATGTTCGATAGTTTTCTGAGAACCGTCTTTACCTGTAATGGTGGATCTAAAATTACCGACAAAGCCTTCTGCTGCGGTTACTTCAAACTCCTTATGGATGACAATCTTTTCATTCCAGACAACCTTATCGACAAGTTTGCCAACTTCAGTGGGCACATGTTGTCCTGACCAGGTATGCTTTAAATTGAGAGCATTCCCTCCGAGAATATCAGTTCTCTCTACCAGGTGAACCTCAAACCCCTGTTCTGCCATATTGAGCGCAGCAGTCATACCGGCAATACCTCCACCGATAACCAACCCCTTTTGCATGACCGGTACGGAAATGGGTTTGAGAGAGTCACTGCATATGACCCTGGCCACCGCCATACGAACAAGATCCTTCGCTTTTGATGTTGCTGCCTCCGGCTCAGCAATATGAACCCAGGAATTCTGGTTTCTGATGTTGGCCATCTCAACGAGATACTCATTCAACCCTGCCGCTTTCAACGTTTTACGAAATAGTGGCTCATGGGTTCTCGGACTACAGGCCGCAATCACTATCCGGTTTAGATTCTGTTCCCGAATCCTCTCCTCGATCATGTCCTGACTATCCTGAGAACAGGAGAAAAGATTTTTCTCTACGTAAACAACCTCCGGAAGCAGTGTACTGTACTCCGCCAGAGCTTCAACATCCACGACACCGGCAATATTGGAACCACACCGACAGACAAAAACACCGACCCTCGGTTGATCAACTGAGACATCTTTTTCATCGGGAAAACTCACATCCGTGGAAAACTCAAAACGGGATGGTGACAGCAGATCTGAAACTGCCGCCGCCGCTGCAGAGCCTCCAGTAACCGACTGTGGAATATTCTTCGGCCCGGAAAAACTGCCACAGGTAAAGATTCCTTCCCGTGAGGTTTGCACCGGTGCAAAATCGGTAGTAGCAGCGAAATTATCACCAGTCAGTTTAATACCTGCATTGTGAGCAAGCTCCAGAGCATGTTTCGGGGTCTGCAGTCCAACGGAAAGAACAACCATGTCAAAGAGTTCCTCAACCTGTCGTCCTTCTTCATTGACATAACTCAGACGCAGGTCATCGCTGGTCCCATCCGTTTCCACTCCGTTTACCCGACACCGGACAAACCGCACACTGGAGGTTTCCCTGGCACGCTCCATATACTGGTCAAACTCTTTACCATGGGTCCGCATATCCATATAAAAGATGGATGTCTGCAGGCCAGGTGAATTGACTTTAGCAGTAACCGCTTCCTTTATGGCATACATACAGCATACCGAAGAACAGTACCCGTTTCCGCACAGGTTCTCATCCCGGGAACCGATACACTGGAGGAAGGCAACCTTATTGACAACCTTGCCGTCTGAAGGCCGTACCAGTTGTCCTTCAGTTGGCCCGGAGGCCGAAAGATACCTTTCAAGCTGCAGCGAAGTTATAACATTTGGAAAAGTACCATAACCCCATACTCCGGAATCGGCAGGATCAAATACTTCAAATCCGGGGGCCATCACCACGGCTCCCACATTTACTTCGTGTATTCTGCCGACATCATCAAAATTTATCGCCCCTGCATCGCAAACCTCTTCACAGGCCCCACAGGCTCCGGTTTTCTGCAGCCGGATACATGTGTCCGCATCGATCTGGTACTTCAGGGGTACCGCCTGAGGATATTTGACATAGACTGCTTTACGTTTTCCCGTCTCGGCGTCAAATTCATTGACTACTTCTTTCGGGCATTTTTCTGTACAGTCCCCACATGCAATGCATTTTTCCTGGTCCACATAGCGTGGCGCTTCTTCTACGGTTACAGTGAAATTCCCGGCAAGACCGTCAATAGTGGTTATTTCACTGAGAGTCATCAATCTGATATTTAAGTGCCGACCGCACTCAACCAATTTTGGTGCGACAATTCACATCGAGCAATCATTGGTGGGGAATGTCTTATCCAGTTGGACCATGGCACCGCCAATAGCACCGGATTTCTCCATCAGGTACACGTAATATCCTGAATCAGCAAGATCCAGGGCTGCCTGGATGCCTGCGATTCCACCTCCAACAATCATTACCGAGCCATTTTTTTTTGTGTCAACCATGACAGATGTCTCCTTTCAATTCAAAACTCAGTATCCGCTGTCTTATAACCTGGTTTCATAAGGGTGCTTATTTCTTGTTTTTTTGCAGACTCTCAGGAGTGAGGTACTAATGCTTTTTCACCAAGGATCAGTGAATCGGCAACGAGTTCCAAAATATATTTTACATCTACCCCGAGATCATATTCATGGACAAGAGATTTCATGATCTGATCGCGGCAATTCTGACATGGAGCAATTATCAATTCAGCTCCTGATTCCACTATCTGTCGCGCCTTGATGCGACCATGGTACACCCTCTCATCAGAATAGGGGTTAGCCCAGGCACCACCGCCGGCACCGCAGCAGTATGCACCGTTTCTATTGGGGTTGAGTTCTCTCACATCATTGCAACAGGCCTTTGTAACTGCGCGACCTTCCTCAAAGTATGCCTGGCCAAATGTTTTTAAAGACTTTCTCCCGTAGTTACATGGATCATGGTAACCGGTCGCCATAGTATGAATAGATTGATTGAGCTGAATATCACCATTTTCGATGTACTTAAGGAGAAGATCAAATAGAGTTACGATGCTGAATTCATTAAATACTTCAGGATACCATCTGTTCAACCCGGCCCGGGTTGCGTAGTAGGCATGGCCTCATTCAGGGAGAAGGAGCACCTGGCAATTAAGTCTTCTCATGTTATCGACAATTCTGCCTACAACTGTTTTCATTGACTCATCATCACCGGAATACAAGCCCCAGTTAACACCCTCCCAATACTCAGAAGAGAGCGTCCAGGATTCACCTGCGGCCCAAAATATTTTCCACCACCATTTCAGGTTATCAGGTTCGCCGAAGGGTTCCTTTGAATTTACTGTGACAAGGACTCGTGCACCATGCACATCAATAGGTGTCTTAAATCCAGGGCATTCATCAGCCGCCAGCTCCCCCCCAAGATCTTCACAGAGAAAAACGAAGTCTTCCTTTGGAATACCCAGATTATTGCCGCGCTCAAGGCACATGGTAACGCCTCTATAAATCGGCTCCGGAACAAGATCACGATCACGGGCTCCACGGATTTTTCTCATCAGGGATGTTATTTGAATATTTGCCGGACAGGATTCTTCACATTTTGCGCACAAAGTACATTTCCACGGCCAGCTCGATTCAATCAGCTCTTTATCCATACCTAGAACAGCCATGCGCACAATCTTTCTCGGGTCCAGTCCATCCACACTGGAAATGGGGCACGCACTTGCACAGGTTCCACAGGTGAGACATTCACCTGCCCAAGAGGTATCCTCGGGTAACACGCTCTTCACACCACTTATAACCAGCGGCTTGACATCGATATCCTCCGCTGTAATCTGAGCCTGCAGATTAACATGACTGACGGGCTGCAGCTGTGGCTCACGGCCAAATTTTTTACAGAGAAGCTCGTACTCATGAAACTCCATCAAATATTTACGGCCGGGCCCTTCCTTTGCCGGAAGGGTCCCGGCATTAATCCAGTTTCTTATGGTGTTCCTATGCACTCCGAACTCTTCTGCCATTTCGCTGACTTTAAACTCATACATCATAGAAGGTCACCGTGATTAGCTCATTTAGCCGTTTAGGCTGTTAGCTTTTTCATTTAAAATTTCTGAAATTTTCTTACACGCTTTGGTTACGGCAAGAGACATGGCGGGAGAAAGTCCCGGCCTAATCTCATCCGGAATACAGTCGACCTGAGCTGCAAGGATCAGGATTTTGATTCCACTATGCTGCTCCAGCTCCTGCAGCAAATTTACCGTGGGAAACTGGTGGAGGGAAAAATCGTGAATCTTTTTGGCTGGGATGGTATCGGGAAAAATTTGAAAGAGTTCACCTGGTTTACGATCCGGAAAATCAACCGCATCAACAATAATAATTCTATCAGGTCTGCCTTCTTCTGTAAGTAGATAATCCAAAAGATACTCGCGAACACATGTCCCGGCATCTACTGCCTGAATATCGCCTGAGAGATCATAATGAGCATTCAATTCATCTACAACAGCAGGTCCATAACCATCGTCACCCATGATCACGTTTCCACAGCCAAAAATCATTGTTGAAAATTTTTTTGGTCGCATTGTGCAAACAGTGCTTGAGTTAATATTCAGGTAAAAATAACAGCAGATACGCTCAACTTCAAGGCAATTATCCGGATAGTGAATTCGTATCCACCCTTCCTGCCGGAAAAATCAGCTTTATAAACACAAGGAAAAAAGATAAGGTGTCTCATGAGATCGCAACAGACCTCATAAAGTAATGCCGGGAAAATACTTTACTTCAGGAGAATGACCATGCCATACGTTAATATTCGAGTTGCAGGCAGTCTAACTAAAGAACAAAAGGGAAAAATCAGTCGAGGAGTGACTGATGTGATCGCCAGAGAAGCCAACAAGCCTCCGGAGTCTGTACTTATCTTTATAGATGAGGTGGTGCATGAAAATATTGCAAAAAATGGTGAACTGCTGGTGCCTCCAAAATAAATAGACTGAAACCAGGCAGAGAAGAGGTGGCTCGGGAACTGGTTTTTTATAATGCCCTTTAAATGATGGCGTCGTAAAATGTCCGACAGCAAGCGTCATTTCGATGCAATCAGCTTTAAATACTCCAATTCACTAACCACCTTCACCCCAAAATCGTCAGCCTTTTTCAGCTTTACCGCCCCAACCTTCATACCTGTAACAAGCATGTCTGTCTTACGGGTGATGGAACTGCCTATCTTTGCCCCCAGCATCTTTGCCTGTTTTTTCATATCATCTCGCCTCCCCTGCTGCATTGTTCCGCTAAAGACAATGCGTTTGCCCTGCAATGGGAGTTTCTTCATTTCTTCCTGGGGGACTGCAACAGGAGTCTTGGATAAATTAAAGCCAAGCCCATAAAGCGTATCAAAAAGTGAAGAAATTGCCCGCATACCATCCACCACTGCATCAGCAGTCTTCTCTTTAAAGCCCTTTATGGCCATCACGTCATCTTTTGTCAGTTCAAATACTTTTTCCAGCGGGTGCATTGAGAGAAGTTTCTCGCAATTACCCGGCCCCATTCTGTACACCCCGAATGCCGCAAGAAACCGCCAGTCTTCTATCTGTTCACTCCTGCTTCTCTGCAATTGCGCCACCAAATTTTCCGCCTGTTTAGGGCCAAAACCAATATTCACATAATCTTTTTCCATAAGAGCATATATTTCCGGGATAGTACTGATATCATGGCGATAGATTCTATTAATGGTGGCGGGGCCAAAGCCGTCAATATTTCCCAGAGTCTTAAAAAAATGGCCAATAGAATGGGTAATCTGCGCAGGGCAGTTCATATTGTTAATGCAGCGGAGAAAATCATTGTCCCAGATCAGATCGGAACCGCAACTCGGACAAGTTGTGGGAATTTGGGGCTGAACCGGCACAAGAACTTCCTCTATCTTGGGTATTACCTCCCCGCTTCGCGACAACCTGATGATGGCCCCGGGGCCTACCCCCTTCTGCCGCACCATACTATAATGATGAACAGTAACCCTTTTGATCAGGGCTCCACTCAGTTTTGTGGCTTCAATCTCTGCGACAGGATTCACTCTGCCCGAACGGGAGGTCTGGGGGATTACCGCCAACACCTCTACTTCAGCAGTTTCAGTATTCTTTTTAAAGGCAATTTGCCATCGATGATGATGCCGGGTCGCTCCCATGGAATTTTTTATCTTATTATCTACAATCTCCAGGACAACTCCGTCGATATCATAATCGACCAGCTCCCAGAGCCCATCAATAATTTCATCAAACCCGTCTGCAAGCTCTCCCCAAACGCCATGCCAACTCGGCAATAAAGAGAAAGGGAAAAATACAGCTTCACCATGCCTGATCGCCTCTGCTGCAGGTGGCTCAAGCTCCTTTTCTTTAATAAGACTCGCCTGAAAATTCCTGGAGTTATCAAAATAGTCCGCAAGATTTTCCCTGAAATAGCTGCGACTCACAACTATTTCCCCGGCACCCATGCCCCGGTCGCCGTCTGCTGCCACCCGTAAACCACGTTCAAAGACTCTGGTTATGTCAGTTCCCCGCCTGCCGTCTCCCCTGGTATACAATTTCTTCCCATCATCATATGCGGCAAATCCGTCAAGTTTGGGGGTCGCTTTAAAAATCTGAGTATCAAAAGCCAACCCGTTTTCAACTGCCGCTTTCTTTATTCGGTTGGCCCAGCGTTGCACGGCGGCAAAATCGTATGCTTTATCAGTTGAAAACATACGAACGGGTAGCTTCACGGTCTTTCTGACCTGTACAGGTTCAGGTTCTACCTCCTGCAAAAAAGGATGATCGGGATTCCGCCTTTTCAGCTCTGCCAAAAAAATAAAATCATACCCGGCATCTGTAACCAGTTGGGCACCGCCGCGATAAAGGAGATTAGCCAGAACAAGAAACTCAACCAACCCATCGTCTCCTACAGTTTGAATATCAATTTCCTCCCGGGCGATTGCAATTGCCTGTTTCTCCGTAAGATATTTCAGGCTATACCCGGCCTCTGCAAGGATCGATTTTTGTTCCCAGCTCAATTGCTTCATTTTTTCCTTCGTTTTTTCTGGAGTCTCATGTAAATATGTCATCTTTCCTAGGAGCTTGTCCGACAACAGAATTTTAATATGTTTTTTCCGCAACCACAATAAGGAACAATGATATGAGAACTATCGATTTCCGAAGCGACACCGTCACCAGGCCCAGTCAAGAGATGCGGGAAGTTATGGCCCGGGCGCAGGTAGGTGATGATGTTTACGGCGACGACCCCACTGTGAACAGGCTCGAGAAAATGGGAGCTGAATTACTTGACTTTGAGAAAGGGATCTTTGCCACCAGCGGCACCCAGGCCAATCTCATAGGTATCATGTCACACTGCAGACGGGGTGATGAGTATATAGTCGGTCAACAGGCGCACACATATAAATATGAGGGTGGCGGAGCCGCTGTTCTAGGCAGCATCCAGCCCCAGCCCATAGAATTTGAAGAGGATTCAACGCTTGATCTGAAAAAAGTTGCAGAAAAAATTAAACCGGACGATATCCATTTTGCCAGAACCCGTCTCCTCTGTCTGGAAAATAGCCAAAACGGCAAACCCCTTCCCCCTGGCTATCTGCAAAGAGCAGGTGACTTTGCCAGAGAAAAAAATCTTAAACTTCACCTCGACGGAGCCAGGCTCTTTAACGCTGTGGTCGAACAAAATGTGGAGATTAAGGAGATCACCCGACACTTCGACTCTGCATCCATCTGCCTGTCCAAGGGACTGGGAGCCCCTGTAGGATCCCTGCTGTGCGGCCCGGCTGAACTTATTACCGAAGCGAGAAAATGGCGTAAGATGGTTGGAGGTGGTATGCGTCAGGCGGGCATTATTGCCGCAGCCGGGATCTACGCTCTACAAAACAATATTGGTCGCCTGGCAGAAGATCATGAAAATGCCCATATGCTCGCCAGGGGATTAGGCGAAATAAAAGAAGTCACAGTAGAACATAACAAAGCCCAGACCAACATGGTCTTTTTCTCTGTGGCAGAGGATAGAGCCCAACAACTCGCCACTTTTTTACAGGAAAAGAACATTCTCATCTCGGCTGGAAAAACGACCAGGCTGGTTACCCACCTGAATATCACCAGTGATGATATTCATCTTGTTTTAAATGAGATCCATCACTTTTTTGAGAATTTGAAGAAATAAGGCAGGCATGGGGCACGATGCCTTCACTCCTTATTCTTCATTGTCTCCAGCTCGTCCCAGCGAGTATACAGTTTCTCCACATCGCTCCGGGTTGTTTCAAGTTCCTGCCAGCACTCGCCAAGTTTTGCCGAATCGGATACGACTTCTGTCCGCTCCATCTTCTGTTGCAGCTCTTCTATCCGGCTTTCAAGAGCACTGATCTTCTCCTCCATCTGATCATATTCCCGCTGATCCATATAGGACAGATGACCTTTCTTTCTGGGTTTTGCTATACCCTTCTTCTTATCAGTCGCCGCACTCAACTTTTGCGGACCGTCTTTCATCTTCTCCTGTGAGCGCAGATCTTGCAGCCATTGCTTATACTCCGCGTAATAGGCCACCTCGTCCGATCCTCCAAAACCGAGTATCCGGTGGCACACCCGGTCAAGCAGAAAACGGTCATGAGTCACAAGAACAAGCGCTCCGGGAAAATCGAGGAGACTCGCTTCAAGCACATCGAGAGAAGCTATATCAAGATCATTGGTGGGCTCATCCAGCAGCAGAATATCTGCAGGTTGACGCATCAACCCTGCAATCAGTATACGTGCCTGCTCCCCGCCGGAAAGTTGTCCAACTGGAGTTTCAAGTTGATCTACCTGAAAAAGGAATTTCTTAGCCCAGGAGACGACATGCAATGACCGGCCGCGATACATAATTGAATCACCCTCAGGAGCCAGAGCCCTCCGTAGTGTAACAACTGGATCTATAGCCTTCCTGCTCTGATCAAAACTAACAATCTGGACATTATCAGCTACCTTAATTTGACCGGAGTCCAATCCTTCATCACCACTCCCACCACCGGCCAGAATCTGCATCAGAGTCGATTTGCCGCAGCCATTTCTGCCAAGCAGACCGAGCCTGCTGCCGGGAGACAGGGTTATGTCAAGACCTGTAAACAGCGGCTGTTCTCCATACGATTTTGTTATTCCCCTGGCGACAAGCAGGTTTTTTGTTTTACGCCCGGTCGCATCAAAATCCAGCTGTACCCGGGATGAAGCTCTGTTTCGTGCCTTAACTTCAGCAAGATCATCCTGCATTTTGTGAGCCCCATCGATCCGAAATTTCGCCTTAGTGGCTCTTGCCTTAGGGCCACGCTGTAACCACTCTGTTTCCCTCCTGACCTTATTGGACAAACGTTCTTCTTCCTGCAACTGTCCTTTAAGAAAATGATGCCGCTCTTTTACAAATTTGGTATAACTGCCCTGCACTTGAAAAGAACCTTCCGGATACACTGCGGACAGCTCAACAATTCTGTTGGTGCAGCTTTCCAAAAAATACCTGTCATGACTGACAAGAAGAAATGTGGCAGGCACACCCCCTAACCCCCCGGACAACATCTTCTCCAACCAGAGAATACCCTCAATATCGAGATGATTAGTAGGCTCATCCATGACCAGAACATCCGGAGAAAGCAGTAATGATCGGCATATGGACAAACGTTTACGCCACCCTCCAGACAACAATCTGACAGGGATCCCGCTATCTGCAAACTCGGCCCGACTGAGCAGGGTAAAAACCAAATTGCTCTTCTCACTCTCTTCAAGGTTCTGCCCCTGAAGGGAGTGGAGCAGGTTGTCTGCTGCCCCTGCCTCTTCATCAAACAGATCGGTCTGGGGCAGGTAACTCGAGCGTATATGTTTTCGGAAAAGAATTTTTCCATCATCAGGCTCTTCAAGGCCGCAGATAATCTTCAACAGGGTAGATTTCCCCGAACCATTCGGACCTATAATCCCAATTTTATCACCCCTGGCAATAGCCAGATTAATAGAGGTAAACAGAGTCTGAGCACCAAAAGATTTAGAAAGCGACTGGCAGTTGATGAGATTAGACATAACACACCGGAACAGATTGGTTGACAGTAAGAGCCGACATCAAACACATTTTAAAGATGATTTTAGATATCTGGTAAGACTCGATCTCTATTTAAAAAATTCAGCATATACAAGCAGTTCAGATAAGTTTCATATTCAAGAGGAACTACTTTTATTGTTGATTATTTAATATTCTGATAGTATAAGCTATATTAATTTTTTCAAGTTCTTGGCAACTTTTTGACTTAGCCATGTGTAACTTTGAATGACCTTTTGACGAAAGCCATACTACTTTCTGTTTACCATATTCACAACATTTTTGGATTTTAAGATGAGAGAACAGTTACATATTATCATTGCCAGAGACACGGGAAAAATAATCCGGTTTCCCAGCACCTGGAAAACACTCCGCTTACTTTTTACAGGGGCAGTTCTCATCCTCCTCCTTCTAGCTGTCACCAGTGTTTTCTCCATCTCCCTTTTCTCAAAAAATCGTACCTTCTCCTCCAGATTGTCTGAGTTGCAGCAACAGCTCAAAATCAATGAGAAGTCTATAGCCAATCATAAAAAAATCAGCGAAACAGAGAGACTCAAACTCACCTCACAGCTCACCGCTTTTAAAGAAGAGAAGGCAATGATGTCCACAACGGTCAGTGAACTCAATGAACGAAACGAGTTGATTGAAAAAGTCATGGATACCATCGGTATTAATCACTCTGTGAATAAACAGGTAGGAACAAAACACAGCGGTGGCCCTTTCATTGAACAACAGGAGACAACGCTGGACGATCTCCTCTACAGGACTGATAGATACCTGAAAATATTACAACATCTCCCGTTAGGCAGACCTGTCCAGGGAGCAATCACTTCACGTTTTGGCAAACGTAAGGATCCTGTCAACAACAAAAATGCTTTTCATTCCGGCATTGACTTCAGCGGAAAAAGCGGAGACAAAATCCAGGCGACTGCCGACGGTACTGTTAAAAGAATTTTCCGGAATGGTGGATACGGTAAGTATATCCTCATTGACCATGGCAATGGCTACACAACCGGTTTTGCCCACCTGAAAACTTACCTTGTCAAAAAGGGGGAACGGATAAAGAGAGGCCAGGTCATCGGACTTGTTGGAAACACAGGCCGATCAACCGGATCTCATTTGCATTATGAAGTCTCTCTCGACAAAAAACCGATCAATCCATATAAATTTATGGAAATTGCCAGCTTAGTGAAATCCAACTCTGCCTTGCCGGAGAAAAAATAAAATGGCCATATTCGGGAAATCAGATAATGTCGAACAGGAAATGCAGAAAGTTGAAAACGAGGCCATCTCCTCAATTATCGATAAGAGTATGACTGTCAGGGGAGAGATCTCTTTTAAAGGAAAGACCCGGATCGACGGGGAAATTAACGGTAATATTGAGGGTGAGCACCTGATTCTCAGTGAAACTGGCAAGGTTACCGGAGACATTTCAGTCACCTCATTCAACTGCTACGGCACTCTTGAGGGAAACGTTAAAGCCGGCATGCTCACTGCCAGAAAAGACTGTCACATCCACGGGAAACTGGTGGCAGAAAACTTAACTGTCGAACCCGGCGCGGCTATTGAGGGTGAAATAAAAACAACCTCCGGAGGAACAAAAACAACACCGGGAAAAAGCGTACCAGCTGCGCCAAACACAGATTCACCCACAAAGTAGACCTATTGAAAAACATTCCCTCAGTCATATGTGATAATGACACCCTTTTTCGCTATTACAACCAACTCTCCGAATCTACTGTTATCTGTACCAGAATACGCTTAAAACCAGGCGAAGAACATCTGCTTACAGATCTTGCTGAGCGGGGAGTAACACTCATTCCCTCAGCAACGGCACAGCTTGCCAGCCGATCTAAGGTGTTTCAGACCAGGCTCTTCAGTGACTATATGCTGCCAGGCACTTGTGCCATATACGACAGTCATACCCTTCTTGACACTATTTCTCTCTACCGGGAACAGGAAATTAAGCAGGTCGTCCTTAAACGTGAACGAAAGAATAGTGGACTGGGAATTCATCTGTTTTCTGATATCGAAGATATATATAATCAGGTGACCGGAAGAGCATTCGACTTCCCCTTTGTTGTGCAACCATTCAAACCGGACTGCAGAGATGTCAGGGTAATTATTCTCGACGATTTCCTGGAGGCGTATGAACGAAGAAACGCCCACAATTTCAGAAACAATCTTCACTGCGGTGGAACTTCCACACCTTTTACTCTCAGTGAAAAACAGGTATCATTTTGCAGGAAGGTAATGGAGCGGGGCAGGTTTTCGTATGCCCATCTCGATCTACTGCTCACCCGAAAAGGTGAATACTGGCTGACCGAAATCAATTTACGAGGAGGATTGAAGGGAGCAAAAATATCAGGGGAGGTCTATCGACAGAAAATTGAGACCATTCACCAACAGCTCCTGGCCAGGCAGAACCCTGGATAAAATAAAAAAAGGAAACATCCCAACAAGAGATGTCTCCTTCTTAAATTCCAATCAAGAAGATTGTAGCTACTTATACACAACCTGTCGGCTTTGGCAGACCAGCCATTTTACAGGCTCCCTTTCCAGGTCCGGAGGGGAACAATTCATAAATTCTCTTCAATGGGAAACCAGTGGTTTTGGAGAGAATACGCACCATTGGGGCAATACCGTTTTTCTTGTAGTACTCTTGAAGTGCGTCAATAACTTTCTGATGCTCGTCAGTCATCTCGCCGATTCCTTCAACGCCTTTTACATAATCAACCCAATCTTCGTTGAAATCATCGCCTTTGAGCAAAAACCCATCTTCATCGACCTCAAATGTCGATCCATTGTGTTCAAGTGTTGGCATTGCAACCTCCTTATAAATTTTATTTGATGCCCTACGTTGTTTTATGATTCCACTAAAAACTAACTAGAACTTTTTACTATAGCCAAGTCGTTTTGTCAAGTGAATGACGAATCATTTATCCCCCGGGAGATATTTCAAAGCACAACTATTTTTTTTATTTTATTTCAAATAGATAGCTATAAAATATCAAGGTTTACCCACTCGTTGAGCAGCCCCCTTTTAACAAACTGAAATTATAACCTTTCTACCTGACAGCCATGAAATGAATTTCACAACGATGGACACCGCTTCACTGTTATGAAAGTAATGCAACCGGGATTCAAGTTCTTATGAAAGGAAATTACTTGCACAGGCTAGCAAGAAAGAGTAAATCGAACAGGTATTATTCAACAGTTGGAGAATTTTACAGTTGACCACTTGTTTTTCCCGCCGGGACAGATGGGCTTCCCGGTTTTTGATATTAACCTGAACCAGAACAAAATACTTCTATGCTGCAATTACTCCGCAAAAAAGCACAATCTACTTTTATTCAAATCATCGTCGTAATCATAGCCCTGGTTTTTATTTTCTGGGGTGTCGGTACAAACATGATGGGAAGCAGAGAAGCCGCCCTGGTGGTTAATGGCGAAGAGGTTTCTTTCGAGCAATTCCAGCAGGCTTACGACAGAGCGTACCAGCGCCTCAGCGACCAGTTTGGCGGAAATGTTCCTAAAGGAATTGCTGAATCCCTTGGCATTAAACAGCAGGTCATAAATCAGTTAATCCAGACATCCCTTCTCAGGCAGGGAGCTAAGGAAATGGGACTGGTTATCAGCAGTGAAGAAGTTCAAACCATCATTAAAGAGATGGTGCAGTTTCAGGAGAATGGTGGTTTCAGTATAGAACAGTACAAAGCTGTGCTGGCATCCAACCGGTTAGCACCTAATAAATTTGAGTCCTCCCTCCAGTATGACCGGCTGTCAGAGACGGCTGCACGTGAAATCAGTAGTTTCGTAACAGTTGCAACCGACTACGAAATTGAAGATATCTTTAACCGGGTCAATAGAAAAATTTCTCTCAATTACGTCAAGGTACCACCTTCCGAATTCTCAGATCAAGTTGAAATAGACAATACTATTTTATCTGACTGGTTTGAAACTGTTAAAGAACAGTATAAAACTGAGCCTCAACTCAAACTAAAATATCTGGCTTTCACCTATGACTCAGTTGGCAGGAAAATCGAGGTTGATAACACAAAGATAGAAGAATATTACCAGGCCAATCTCAGTTCCTACAAAGTAGCGGAGCAACGGCATGCCAGACATATACTTCTCAAAGCAGAGGAAAATGACCCGGATACCCTCCATACAGAACAGTCTGAAAAAGCTGCAGAAGTACTGAAACTGGCACAGGATGGTGCAGATTTTGCGAAACTTGCAACAGATTACTCCGAAGGACCAAGTAAAACATCCGGAGGTGACCTCGGTTTCTTTGAACAGGGTAGTATGGTTCCAATCTTTGACACTACTGTTTTTGCAATGAAACCCGGTGAGATCAGCGAGGTGATAAAAACCCGTTTTGGCTACCACATAATCCTGCTCGAGGAGGTTAAACCTGCAATCACCAGAGAACTCCAGGATGTAAGGGAATCAATTATCAGTACATTGCAGAGAAAAGAAGCGGAAAACATCGCCTTTCAAATTGCCAACAGCGCTTATGAGGGAATAATCGGGGCAGGAAGTCTTGAAAATTATGCCAAGGAGAACCCCCAGGCGGAAATACTTGAAACAGATTTTTTTACTCAATCCAAGCCGCCTAAGACTATCGCAGGGGATCCGGAATTTCTCAGCAGATCTTTTACCTTGAACAAAGGTGAACTCAGTTCACTGATCAAAGGACAGTCAGGTTACGCCATCCTCTATGCAGAAGACATTATAGAACCGGATTTCCCACCATTTGAAACTGTGAAAGATCGTCTCCAGGAAGATTACAGGAAGGCAAAATCACAAGAGATAGCAGAAAAAACTGCGAAAGAACTGCTCGCTGACATTCGCTCGGGAAAAGAACTAAAAACTGTTGCCTCTGAGCTGGAACTTGAGATGAATGAATCGGAATATCTCAGTCAGCAGAGTCAGGATCAAAACGGTTCTTTCCCAGCCGAACTGCTCTCCCAGGCCTTTCTATTATCATCACCATCCCCCTTTCCCGAGGAACCGGGACAGGTGGCAGATGACTACTATGTATACAGCTTTCGTGACAGCCAGACTCCTGAACTGGCGGAAGACTCTGAAGAAATTGAGCGATTGCGGACAGATCTGGTACAGTTTAAACAACAACAGCTGCTCTCCGCCTGGTTGATGCATCAGGAAAAAGAAGCCAAGATAACCCGGCACCAGAGTCTCTAAGAAACTGGCATATTCACTCTTCAGCTTCTTCTTTTTCTTTTTCTTGACTGGAGCTGAGAATTCTTCTGATCCTCTCATGGGAGAGTTGCAGATCAAAATCTTCCTTTAGTTTCTCTGAAATATCACTGTAGGACCGGTGATCCTCATGCATGGTGGCAATGGCACGAATTATCCTCTGTTGTTCCGGGTTCTGAACGAGAAAGCATTTCTTATTCACCTCCCAACCAAACGGTACGGGACCACCACGATATTTTCCCTTCCTCTTTTGAATCTGTTCAGTTGCTTTAATAGTGTCATCATGTTCACTGTCCTCACAGAGAAGCAGAGCAGCCAACAGCTTCTGCACCAACCCGCTTCCCCCTTCATAGACAAGTAGCTTCCGCTTTTCAGCCAGAGTAATATTGGTTTCAAGGTTAACGCAAAATAGTGAGACACCGTTTTTCTTCCATACCGACAGCAAACTTGAAGCTTCCCTTACCGACCCCAAAATCCATTCCGCTCTCATTACGATAACGGTATCGCCAGATTGAGCAGCCCGAAACAATTCCCTCCCTTCTCTTCGTTGTTTAAAAAGACTCCTGAGTAAAACATTCTCTTCTGTAATAAATTTGTCCACAGTAAGACCAACAGATTGAGCATATTCCTGCAAGCCTGACTCCTGCTCTCCCGCTGGTATCTGTTGCTCTTTTTCCCTGGCCAGAAAAATATAACCAAAAACTGTCATCACTCCCTCCATTACGCCTCATTTTCCAAAATCATCCCGGAAATGCTACCACTTTACTGCTATTTGTCAATTGTGATGGTGCTGCAAAGAACTCTGACTAAGCAGAGACCACCAGTTGTCTATTTTTTTGTTCTCTTCCGAAAAAAATAATGCTATGATAACAGGTTGTTGTTTCGCCATCCTAGAGAGGAAAAAACGAGTACCTCACTTTTGACAATCTCGTAAAAACCCTAAGACTTAAATGGCTAAGTAAAAAGCTTCATATACGAGGCGTGTAAATTTTCTATCATTTCGGCGTACTGGGGTACGTCGTAATGATAGAAAATTTGCAACAACGAAGTAGATGAAGAGTTTTACGACGCCATCACTTTTGACCTTTCTGTTTACAACCCTAAAGCAACCATGGAAACCACGCCCTCCCTCATTGCGCAATACAAAAGACTGTCACCTTTTGAACAAGCTCTCATGCAGTTTATCTCCATCGTCTACGAACCTGCTCATTCTACTCTTATAGTAAACTGTCTGCGAAAGCTGGAATTGAAAAATCCCCGGGGGAATCGGCCTACGGTTGCCAATCTCAATCACTACCTTTCAAAATTCGAACAACTTGGAATTCTCACAAAAGAGAGGCAATGCTCCCTCGAGATTGTTGAGACTTTAAGTAAACTGGCTGTCAAAGAAGATACTTTTAAACTCTATGCGCAGGCAATACAAAACGAGGCTCCCGTATCCTATTATTACGGCAAATGGACTACCAGGTGCTGGCGTGCCATGCGGGAGATGCGTATCGGCATCTATACACAACAGTTTGACCTCATGGACGATGCTCAGGAATTTCTTGAGAATCAGTGCAGAGATCTTGTAACCACTCCACCTCCTGCCGTCCAGATAATGACCAGACCTTTTGATTCTGGCTGGTTTCGTAGACTCCCATCCTCTTTCCAGTTTTATCTGCTCAGCAATGTCCTGCAATATGGTCAGGAAACACTGTCAAATTATCCGGAGATACTACTATTTTTATCAGACAAAGATGAATTTCCCGATATCAGTATCGATGAACAGGTACCGTTTAAAAGACTGCTCTTCAATGAACTGCTCTTTCGCGGAAAATTCACAGATGCTTTGGAACTCGCGACAACCCACAAAGATTCTTTCCAGGGAACCGGGGCTCTCGGCACTATCCTCTTTTTAAAAGGAAAAAATGAAGATGCACTCATCTCCTTTAAAGAAGATATCGGATTTCTAAAAAAATACAGTAACAATGAGAACGTTGCTTTTTTTGGACCTACTGGTCTATTTTATATCCTTGCAAGACTTTCTGAACAAGAAAAGGACTACTATTCAATTGCCAATCAAATTGGAATTGCACTGTCACAGTTCAGGGAAGCAAAGGAAAATGATGCCTATAATTATCTTGCCACAGTAGTGAACTCTCAAATCTCCCGGGGAATGCAAGGGGCAGAGATTGTACTGCCGGATGTATCGAAGCAGAATTCCTTGACTGTTGTTTTTGCAGGTCTTTGCCAATATTGGCTCAACAGCTCAATTCAACCGGACGTTGAAGTAGAACTCATTTCCTTTTACGACAGAGCCAGCTCCGGAGAATATGACTTTTTCACCCTGGTACTGGGGGATATCCTGGCAACTATTCTCCACGATAACAGTTCTTACCTTGCCGTGACCAGTCAGTTGCGTGAAAAATTTGACATCCTCCCTCTGCTGTCCATCCTTGAGCCGGAGGAACCATGGAAACGCAGCCTCCAGGCACTCATCTATGCCACTTCACAGGAAACTGACTCTCCTCAACAATCGGTCAGACTGGCCTGGATGGTTGCTTTTGAAGGCATCAAAATCAACATAATTCCAAGGGAACAGAAGCTGGCACCAAAGGGTGAATGGAGTAAAGGCAGGCCAATTTCTCTATCCAGACTGTATCAGACCAACAAACTGACATACCTTACTCCTCAGGATCGAAAAATCTGTGCGGCCATTAGCAGGGTTCATAATACGGAAACCCATGGTGTAAGCTACCATTTCAATATGGACAAGGCTCTGGTTGCGATGATAGGTCATCCAATGCTGTTTCTGGCAGAATCGACGACAACTCCTGTGGAATTTGAGGCAGGAGAGCCTGAGTTGCTGGTAGAAGAACGGGGCGAATTTCTCCATATCCGGTTTGCTCAGCCCATCTCCTCAGACAATATCAGCTATTACAGGGAAACACCAACCCGGATCAAAATCATTACAATAAATGACAATCACCGCCGCATCGCCCAGATAACGGGGAAAGACGGCATGACTGTACCTCTGTCGGCAAGCGAACAGGTATTGACCGCCATTGGTAATATTTCTTCTTTTATGACTGTCCATTCGGCAATCGCCGATCACACCAGCAATAGACCGGGCAATATCACCTTTGTCGAAGCTGATTCTACTATTTATATTCATCTGATTCCATACGGAACCGGTTTTCGACTGGAGATGTTTGTCAAGCCCTTCGCCGAAGGAGGACATTATCTCAAACCCGGCCAGGGTGTGGAAAACATCATGGCCGAAGTTAAAGGAAAAAGGCTGCAGACCAAAAGAAACCTGGCACAGGAAGAGGAAGAGGCTCAGGATGTTGAAGAACTTTGCCCCATACTGGATCTGGCCATGGATTTGGAACAGGAAAATGACAGGGAATGGCATCTGCAGGATCCGGACGACTGCCTGCAGGCATTGACGGAGCTGCAGACGATCAGAGATAAAGTAATAATCGAATGGCCCGAGGGAGAAAAACTTACCATCACCCATAAAGCATCCCTGGAGAACCTGAACCTGAAGATTCGAACAAACCGTCAAAACTGGTTTGCAATGAGTGGACACCTCACCCTCGACCAAGGCAGGGTCATTGAGCTTAAAGAACTGTTGACCAAAATCAAGACGGCGCCGGGACGATTTGTAGAAATAGCGCCCGGCCAGTTTATCGCACTTACCCAGGAGTTCAAAAAACGTCTGGAAGATATGAATATTTTTTCAGATGGATACCGTGACAGCGATAGTGACGAAATTCTTGTTCATCCGCTTGCCGCAGTAGCCCTTGAAAAACTAGCAATTCAAACCAAAATTGATGCGGATAAGGGATGGAAAGAACAGACCAGGAAAATCCGGGACGCACAAAATTTCACTCCAGAGCTCCCATCCACCCTGCAGGCCGAACTCCGGGATTATCAGAGAGAAGGATACTACTGGCTTGCCAGACTTGCCCACTGGGGAGTTGGCGGCTGCCTTGCAGATGATATGGGGTTGGGGAAGACTGTACAATCCCTTGCTATTATCCTCAAACTTGCTGCTGACGGACCATCGCTTGTAATCGCACCAACCTCCGTCTCCACTAACTGGCAATCAGAAGTAACACGGTTCACTCCCACCATCAATATAAAACTTTTTTCAGGAAAAGATCGCCAGGAAACCATCAAAAACCTGGGCAAGTTTGATATGCTGATCACAACCTATACCCTCCTCCAGCAGGAAAGTGAACTGCTCTCTTCAGTAAAATGGCAGACAGTCATCCTCGATGAAGCTCAGGCAATTAAAAATGCTGCAACCAAGCGTTCTCAGGCTGCCATGTCCCTGCAGGCCGAATTCAAACTTATTACCACCGGGACGCCGATTGAAAACCACCTGGGTGAACTCTGGAACCTGTTCCATTTTATCAATCCTGGCCTGTTAGGCACTTTGAACAGCTTCAATGAACGTTTTGCCATCCCCATAGAACGATATCAGGACAGGGATGCAAGGCTAAAGCTGAAAAAGTTGATCCGCCCCTTCATTCTGCGAAGAATAAAATCACAGGTTCTGGAAGAATTGCCCTCCCGCACTGAGGTGACCCTGGACGTGAAGATGAGCCAGGAAGAGACCCATTTTTATGAAGCTCTTCGTCAAAATGCAATTGATAAGCTGGAAAACAGCAAAGACAAAAAAGGCAGGCATATACAGATCCTGACGGAGATCATGAAACTTCGTCAGGCCTGCTGCAACCCCCGCCTGCTGGACGATAACACCAGCATTGAAAGTTCAAAGCTGAAGGTATTTTCCTCGCTGGTAGAAGAGCTTATCGGGGGAAGACATAAGGCTCTGGTGTTCAGTCAGTTTATCGGCCACCTTCGTATCATCCGGGAGTACCTTGATGAACAATCTATCTACTACCAGTACCTTGATGGTGGTACCAGCTCTAAAAAACGCAAAGAACGGGTAGATGCCTTTCAGGCAGGCCAGGGGGATCTCTTTCTTATCAGCTTAAAAGCGGGTGGACTCGGTCTCAATCTTACGGCCGCAGACTATGTCATCCACATGGATCCGTGGTGGAACCCTGCAGTAGAGGATCAGGCCTCAGACCGTGCACACCGGATAGGTCAGACTCGCCCCGTCACCATCTACAGGCTGGTATGCAAGAATTCTATTGAAGAAAAAATTGTAACTCTCCATCAGGAGAAACGCGATCTGGCCGGCAGCCTGCTTGAAGGCAGCGACATCAGTGCAAAGATGAAAACTGATGATCTCCTTAATCTGATCAAGGAGAATTAGGCCGGCAGGGAACTACTCCCTCAGACGAACCAATATCAGTCCGAAAAAGCCTGAGCCCCTCCCCTCATAGTGCCAGCCAAGGTGGACACCACAGACGCGGCACAGGGTAAAACACCAGACATGGCCGCTAAACCAGGTAAACTCAGAAGTAACATCCCCCGCGAGTAGACAGCCTGGAGCCTTGCGAAAACAACCAAGGTCAAAGACGATACCATCCGGGTTAAAAAAGGTATGAGTATGAGAGCCGCTTACACTTATCATCTGATCTCTGCGGGTGATCCGGTTTGAGCATGATTTGCAAAAAAGAGCTTCATCCTCTCCAGCTTTTTTCTCAATATTCTGCCGCACTAATGGAATAGTACCATCACCTTGTCGCCCGCCATTGCGAAGAGCATACATTAATGATTTCTCAGTTTTGATGGACTCGAAAAAACCAAATTCTGCATCATCCCGTCATTCCCGCCGGGGGCGGNAATGACGAAGCAGGGGGCTTTTTACNACGCCATCAGTGTTTTTCACTATAATATTGTACAATAGACCAAACCATTTCTGAGATTGTATAGTCCTCCGGTTGAACAGTCACTTGTAAACCATTGTCCGTTACCGTTTTGGCAGTAATGGGGCCAATGGCCGCAATATCAACTCCCTCCATAAGGTTTTCCAACTCTTCCTGATCCTTGGATTCAACCATACGGAGAAAGTTTCTCACTGTGGACGAACTGGTAAAGGTAACCATATCAACCCTGCCCTCCTGCAGATCTGTTCGCAGATTCTCTTTGGGCCCATCCTCGGGACAATTCTGATACACAGGGACAACTATCACCTGAGCACCGGCACCTCTTAACGTTTCCGGAAGTATTTCACGGCCTTTCAGCGCTCTCGGAATAAGGATATTTCTTCCTTCAACCCCTTGATCAAGGAGGCTTTCCGCCAACCCCTCGCCGGTAAAGGTATTTGGAATGAGATCCGCATTTATGCCGTATTTCAAAAGGAGATCTGCAGTACTCTTCCCCACAGCTGCAATATCAGGCCCTTTGAGATCCCTGGCGTCCATACCCTTGGTATAGAGATATTCAAAGAAATATTTTACACCGTTGAGAGAGGTAAACAGGATCCAGTGGTACTCATCCAACCGCTCAAGTTCGTCGTCAAGTATTTCATAGGAGTCCACCGGTTTAATATTGATGGTGGAATACTCAAGACAGTCAGCACCAAATTCTTCAAGACCTGCAACAAGATCACTTGCCTGCTCCCTGGTTCTGGTAACAATGATTTTCTTGCCAAAAAGGGGACGCTTTTCGAACCAGTCAATAGTATCCCTGAGAGTTACCACCTCACCTACAATGATAAGAGAAGGCGGTTTAATGTCATTATCCCTGACTATCTCGGTAATAGTCTCAAGTGTACCTATCACCGTCCGCTGTTCAGGTGTCGACGCCCAGCGCACTACGGCAACCGGGGTTTTCGGACTACGACCATGTTTAATAAGATTCTCGACGATCACCGGAAGATTTTTTATCCCCATATACACCACAAGGGTCCCCACCCCTGTTGCCAGTTTCGCCCAGTCAATGTTGGAGGTTTCCTTGGTCGGATCCTCGTGCCCGGTAAGAAAGGCAACAGTGGCTGTATAATCTCTATGGGTTATGGGAATACCTGCATAGGTTGCCGCTGCCGTAGCTGAGGTGACGCCGGGCACAACCTCAAAAGAAATTCCAGCCTTATGCAGCTGCTGAAGTTCTTCACCGCCACGGCCAAAAATAAAAGGATCCCCACCCTTCAGCCGAACAACCATCTTACCGGCACGGGCATGGTCAACCAGCATTTGATTAATTTCATCCTGGGTGTGGATATGTTTGACTCCGCCTTTTTTCCCGACATAGATCCGTTCTGCAGAAGCGGGTAGATGCTTCAATAACTTTTTGGAGGCGAGATAATCATATACAGCGACCTCGGCCTTCTCCAAAAGACGTTTCCCACGCACGGTTATCAGGCCAGGGTCTCCCGGACCCGCACCCACCAGATATACCTTTCCAGGTCTGGTCACTTTTGGCTTTTCTTCCATAATTGATACGATATCGACTACTTTTTTTCCTGCAGTTTACAGGCAAAAAAGGGCTCTCCCAGCTTCAGGAATAGCCCTTTTTTTATAAATAAATGGAAATCAGACGATTTCGGATTTCATGGTACAACCATTAAAGCTCGCTCATAATGGATTCCGTAACTTCCTTGATGGAAACAGAGCCATCTACGGATATTACTTTAGGTCCACCTGCTTCTTTGAAGTAGTTAACCGCTGCCATGGTTCCGACAGTCTCATCATAGTAAATACCATGGCGCTTGCCAATGGCTTCCTCATCCTGGTCATCAGCACGGGTGTTCAGGTCACCACCACACACCCGGCACACCAGTTTACCATCTTTCTCAACAGGCTTGATTGCATCAAAAGCAATGTGATTGGGATGATTATTATTGTTTACGCAGAGCCGACGTCCCATGATGCGCTCTTTGGCGATTTCACGATCGAGTACAATCTCTATCACATAATCAAGGGCAAGCCCTTCTTTTTTCAGGGTTTCTGCCAGTGTAATTGCCTGGTCTTTTGACCGTGGAAATCCGTCAAGTATCCAGCCTTCCTTACAGTCATCTTTCTGAAGACGAGAGATCATCATGGGAATGGTGATATCGTCCGGAACAAGATCACCTTTGTCAATGAAGACCTTTGCCTGTTTGCCAAGCTCGGTTCCACCGCCGATATGCTCTCTGAAGATCGCACCGGACTCTATATGAGGAATGTCATATTTTTTCTGAATAATTGCACCCTGAGTACCTTTACCACTTCCGTTTGGTCCGAAAACCAGGATGTTTTTTCCCATAATTTTTCTCCTTTAAAACCAGTTTTGAAACAACACTATTTATAAATACGTTATTTGACAACGGAATAGAAACAGAACATAACTAAGCTTGTTCTGTTACTACCACAATTCTCCGTTATCATTATACTCTTTTTAAAGTTTGGTAATAAATCCTTTTATATCTCAATTACATTGCGCGCGTCATTATAGCCGAAAAGGTAGTACGGGGCCATAAAAATATCTCTCCATAGATTTTGACTTTCAACTGCAAAGGGGTTATTTTTCTGTTGCACTGAAGATATGCTGCAAGATTCGCCATAACTTTCGGTCATGTTTATCCCAATGCACCGTAATTTTTAACCTTAAACATCAAACTATTCTCATGAAAGAAATACGTGTTGGTCTCATCGGTTTCGGCACAGTTGGACAGGGTCTGGCACAGACTCTGCTGGCCCAGAAGGAACGACTTATACAAAAAACAGGTATCACATTCACACTTGCTGCTGTGGCTGATATCGCCATTGATACCCTCCCCGATGAGTTCAACGGGGTTTCCCTTACCAGGGATGCCGACGAGATCTTCACCGACCCGACCATTGATATTATAGTTGAGCTTATTGGAGGAATGGAACCGGCGAGATCCTTTCTGCTGAAGGCGATTGACAACGGCAAACATGTTATTACCGCCAACAAGGCTCTTCTGTCTGTACACGGCAGGGAGATTTTCAAGGCAGCGGCCAAACACAATGTCGAGGTAGGCTTTGAGGCAAGTGTAGGCGGAGGAATCCCGGTAATCAAGGCCTTGAAGGAAGGACTGGTAGCCAATAGAATTAACTATATAAAAGGTATCATGAATGGTACCGCCAACTATATCCTGACCCAGATGACTGACCATGGTACTCCGTTTCAGGAAGTACTCAAAGAAGCTCAGGAACTCGGGTTTGCAGAAGCGGATCCGACATACGATGTTGAAGGGATTGACACGGCCCATA
>JGI24023J19991_10000524_pt1 | contig 29526 bp, 24 predicted proteins | sample Cruoilmetagenom1_FD_19991 | JGI IMG/M metagenome (IMG submission 19991) | reverse complement strand
GAGTTGCTGAAACCGGTTGAACGGGGTGCTGGAATCATCTATGTGGTTGACGGTTCACGCCCTGTACGCAATGTCGACAGAATGGAGATGGAGATCCTGCGTCTCACCGGCAAGCCGAGAATGGCCATCATCAACTGTAAAGATAATAATCTAACCCTGCTTGACGAGTGGAAGATCGAATTCAGAAAAAATTTCAATTCCAACCAACTCTTCAACGCTCACAGAGCGACCTATGCAGAGCGTATCCGGCTGCTTGAAGCCCTGAGATCTATTGATCAGGACTGGTATCAACCACTTTCCGAAGTTATACAGGCATTCAAGAAAGATTGGGCTGCCCGCAATAATTTTACCGCTGATATCATAATAGACCTGTTCACGGATTGTCTTTCTTTAAAAATGAAAGGGAATCTCGGTTCAGAATCCAAAGAAGAAACTGTCAGGGAAAAGCTTTTTCAGAAATACAAGAAGAGTCTGAGTAAAAAAGAAAAATCAGCTCAGCAGCAGATCCGGATCCTTTTTAAACACAATATCTTCAATTACCAGTTACCCCCGCACTCCCTGCTTCTTGAAGACTTGTTTGATGAGAAGAACTGGGAACTCCTCGGCCTGAGCAAAAAGCAGGTCATAATAGCCGGTGGACTTGGAGGCGCTACCATCGGCGCTGGTCTCGATATCGCCGCCCTGGGCCATTCATTAGGCCTGTTCACCGCCATTGGTGGAGTTGTCGGAGCAGTGGGCGCACTAGTCGGAGGTGAAAATTTATCCAACCAGGTACAGGTGCTCGGTATCCCGCTGGGAGGAGAAATGGTGCAGGTCGGCCCGGCAAAAACGATTGATCTGCTATTCATTCTGCTCAACAGAACTCTGCTTTACTACCAACACACTATAAACTGGGCTCATGGCAGAAGAGATTACCCGGAGCCGGAAAACGGGTTAGTCCCGACAGAAACAAATCAGAACTTCACCCGGCACTGGCCCTCGGGAAATATCAAAATCTGCCATGATTTTTTCAAAAATATCAAGGCAGACAACGGGGACAGCGAATCAGAAGCAAAAGAAAAATTCAGAGCACTGTTGCTCCAAAGTCTCAAAGAGATCTCCGAGGACGATTAATAGCAATAAATTCATTACACTCCTCGCTGATAGTGCTTATTCTCCCATAATAGTTGAATAACAAGTTCCCCAAAGAACCTAATGCGGGTCAAGCCCCGCAACCAAGAGTTATTAGACTGTTAGATTGTAAGGGAATGTATAGTTTGTTTTTCCTAACAGCCTTCAGCCTAAAAGACTAACAGCCTACTATTTCATGTCAAACCAACACCTTCTGCACTTTGATTTTCTTGTTTTTTTTGACAAGGTTTTGGCAGTAAGGTACTAAAGAAGAGGTCTTACCATGGCAAACGTTATCACCGGTGTCTTTCCAGAAAAAGAATCTGAACAATCAGCAAAAAACGATAAACCCATCCCGAGCTACGTACTCCATATCTCTATCATGTTTTCTGACCCGCTCATCTGGCGCCGTGTTCAGATTCCGGGCACCTTCACCCTGGCGACTCTCCATGATGTGATTCAACTTTCAATGGGTTGGACTGATTCCCATGTCCACCAGTTTCTGGTCGGCAAAATAAGCTATGAGCCGACATCAGGCAGCAGCACTATAAAAGAAAGTACAAAATATGACGAAAGGAACGTCAAGCTCTATGAACTGGAAGAAGGGATGCATTTTATGTTCTCCTACCTCTATGATGCAGGAGGTGGGTGGGAACATGATATTCGACTTGAAGAGGTGGTTCCACATACCAGAGAATTGCTCCACCCCGTTCTTCTGTCAGGAGAGCAGGCATGTCCTCCTGAAACCATGTCGGACATCCACGAATATCAGGAACTTCTGGAATCCCTGGAGGATCCTTCCAGGGGCGATAATGTGAACTTGTCTGAACTGACCGGTAGTAATGAATTTGACCCCGATTTTTTTGACCTGGCCGCTGCAAAAGATCGATTTGAGGGGTTGAAATAACTCTCTTACAACTAATTCCAGCACGATTAGCATGAAAAAGACTGTTCCTACAAGCAACAAACCGATATTGCTCTGGCTGGATAATATAGACAGTCAGACTATGGAGCAGGCTGTCAATCTGGCAAATCTGCCATTTATTCATCACCATATTGCCATCATGCCGGACGCCCATGTTGGCTACGGAATGCCCATTGGAGGGATTGCCGCTACAATAGAAAGAGTTATTCCAAACGCTGTCGGTGTTGATATAGGGTGTGGAGTCTGTGCAGTACAGACGTCATTGGAAAATATTAAAAAATCAGCCTTGAAATCAATCCTGAGTTCTGTTCGGCAACGAATTCCGACCGGATTCAAGCATCACAAAAAGGCTAGAAACAGCAGTCTGATGCCCGAACCCACTGAAGGAGTAGCTCTCTCAAGGCTGCCTGTAATATCAAAAGAATTTCAAAACGGACTCTTTCAACTCGGAACTCTTGGGGGAGGCAATCATTTTATCGAGATACAAAAAGGTGACGACAACCATATATGGATAATGATTCACTCCGGCAGCCGTAATATCGGCTACCAGGTTGCAAAACATTATAACCGGATCGCTGTTGAAAAATGTAAGCGTAAAGGTGATAAACTTTCAGTCAAGTGGCAGCTCTGCTCTCTTCCTGCTTCTTCGACTGAGGGCAGGAACTACCTGCGGGAAATGAACTACTGCGTCAGTTTCGCTGCAAATAACAGAAAAGAAATGATGAAAGGAATTCAGGAAATTTTAAATGAAAATTATCCTGATATTGCTTTTTCTCCCGCCATAGACATTGCCCATAACTATGCAGCCACGGAACAACATTTTGGTCGAGAGGTGATCGTCCACCGAAAGGGGGCGACCAGGACTGCAGCCGGAGAACCTGGAATCATTCCCGGTTCACAGGGCAGTACCAGTTACATCGTGAGGGGTAAAGGAAACCCTGAAAGTTTCTGCTCCTGTTCCCATGGTGCCGGAAGAAAACTTGGTAGAAAGCAGGCTCGCCGCCAGCTTGACCTCAAAGAAGAGATCGCCAGACTTGAACGACAGAATATCCTTCATTCAGTGCGGGGGAAAAGAGACCTCGATGAGGCAGCAGGTGCCTATAAAAATATCGAAAAAGTTATGTCCAGTCAGCAAGATCTGGTGGACATTGTTATCGCCCTGACCCCCCTGGCTGTAATAAAAGCTTAGGAGAGAATAACTACGGTGCTAGCCGTTCCATTGACCAGGAACCCATATCGGAGGCTCGACTATAGAAGAATCTGTCATGAAGACGACTCGTCCGTCCCTGCCAGAATTCAATCTCAACAGGTTCGACACGAAATCCGCCCCAGAATGAAGGTAAAGGCACCTTCCCTTCGCCAATTTTTTTCTTCATTTCCTGAAATTTCTGCAACAGTATCTGACGGGATGAAAGTTTGTGGCTCTGGCTGGAAACCCATGCGGCAAGCTGACTGTCTTTTGGCCTGGTCATAAAATATTTTGCTGATTCCGCAGTTGATATCTTGCAGGCAACTCCGTTAATCATCACCTGCCGCTCAAGCTCCAGCCAGACAAAAAGCAAACTTACCTTATCATTCTCTTTAATTTGAGCAGCCTTCCTGCTGTCAAAATTTGTGAAAAAGACAAACCCTTTCTTATCATAATATTTCAACAGAACTGTTCTCTGGCTTGGCTGGCCATGGGAATCAACAGTTGCAAGAACCATTGCGGTCGGGTCTGAAATAGTTGTTTTTTGAGCCTGTTCGAACCATTGGGTGAACTGTATTATGGGATCGGCATCCATCTCAGTGCGAGATATGCCTCCCCTTATATATTCACGACGGAACTGACTGATGTCCAAAATCTACCTCGTAACTATTCTCTTAGTGTCGTATCGCACTTTGAATGCCATTTAACCAACCGTCATTCCCGGGCAGGCGGGAATCCAGAATTGTTGATATGACTGGAACTTTTTACGACGCCATTACTTGTCAATTCCTTCTAACTTCCAGTCCTCAGTTCCTACCGATCTCGCCCATGTCCATTTCTCATCGAATTTCACAGGTTCCGTCATACTGCCCTCAAGCAACTCATCAGTTTTGTCATCGACAGTGTAGTCAAGAAGGTTGGCGGTAAACTGAACAGTCACAAAATCTTCAACACCGTCACTGCCTGCCTCAACAATTTTCACACCTCTGATGGCAATACTTTCCAGCTTATTGATTTGCCCCCCTTGACGCATCTCAGCAAAATGGCCCTCATATTCCCGGGCAAGCTGGTCGCCGAGCAGGTGACGATATGAATCGAGATCCCTGCGCATCCACCCCGCCTGCACCTTAAAAAACACGTCAGAGGCAATTTCCACAAAATAATCAGGATCAAAACTTCTATCACTTTGTCGAATCTGGCCCAATCCTTCTTCCAGCGGATCTAAATATTCAGCCGTAGAGGCCATACCGGCCGCCCCGCCGGACATTCCTGAACCCTGTTGGCCGGAAGTCTGATTGTGAGGTGAATAGCTGTTCTGTGTGGGTCTTTTCATTTTGCGAAAGAAATAGTAGGCACCCCCGGCAAGGAGCAGGAGCGGCAGAATACCCATACCTGTCCCACCTGCGCCAAACATCGATCCAAACAGCATACCACCCAGGGCACCACCCAGGAGTCCTCCAGCCAGTCCCCGGCCGAAGCCCCCACTGTTCTGTTTTTTTACCCCCTGGGTAGTCTTCGCAGGTGCCTTTTTAGGACTCATTTTAAATGAGCGGCCTCCCAGCCGCGATCTCGCATCCGCATAGTCCGCATTCAAACCGCCTTCCACCAGTGAAAAGGCAATCAACAACATAAAAAAAGGTGCCAGTGATTTAAAATATTTCATCATGCATTCGCTCCATTTGAAATTTAATTTCTTCTATTTTTTCTATGAATTTACAAGAAACAAAAGAATAAGAACTTATCAGGCCGATTGCCATATGTCATGGGAAAAAATTATTAATGTGCGGCAATCCTCTGCACACAGAGGTATTGTCTCGAAAATAAAACAAAATGGTCTCATATAATTCAAACCCTTCGCTGTAAAAATGCCATGCTAATCATTCACCCGCCTTTAACCAAACCGTGCGAACCACCCGCAGCCCTTGCCTATCTTTCAGCGATGCTTGATGCTCACGGCCACCCCTGCACGGTTATCGATATGAACATCGAAGGGCTGCACTTTCTTTTTGATACGGCAAAACCGGCAGACGATACCTGGAGCAGACGGGCTTTAAAAGGCAAGGGAAAAAATCTTTCGGCCCTGGACTCCTCTGAAATTTACTCAAATATCGATCGGTATAAACGTGCTGTCTCCGACCTCAATCGTTTACTTGAAAACAGTGGCAACAAATTTGACCTTCAGCTTTCACTCGGCAACTATGTCGATAGAGGAAAATCACCACTTAAAAGTTCGGATCTGAAACTTGCAGCACAGCAGTGTGAAGAGAATATTTTTTATCCTTACTTCAAGAAAAGACTGCTGGAACTGATAAACCTTCATCAGCCTGCCAATATCGGGTTCTCTCTAAATTATCTCAGCCAGGCCCTTTGCACCTTTTCAATGATAGGATTTATCAGTTCACGATATCCCAAAATAAAGATTATCCTCGGGGGAGGACTAATTACAACCTGGCTCTCCAATCCAGACTGGAGAAATCCTTTTCCCGATCTGGTCGATAGTTACGTTAGCGGCAAAGGCGAAGAACCATTACTCAAGCTTTTGGGCATCAGCAAGACTATAGAATACGTCAAACCATCTTATAGTGAGTTACTGCAAAACGAATATCTTTCTCCCGGTTTTATCCTTCCCTACACCACATCCAGCGGCTGCTTCTGGAAAAAATGCAACTTTTGTCCCGAGAAAACTGAAGACAGCCCATATAGCCATATTCTTCCGGCTATCACCGTTCATGATCTGAAAATGCTTATCCGGGAAACCTCCCCTTCCCTGATCCACTTTCTCGACAATGCGATAAGCCCAGGCAGCCTGAAGGCTCTCACAATGGATCCTCCCGGAGTTCCCTGGTATGGTTTTGCCAGAATAGAGCCTCCACTGAACGACAAGCAGTTCTGCATATCACTTAAAAATTCAGGCTGTTCCATGTTGAAACTTGGCCTTGAATCCGGCAATCAAAATGTTCTGGACAGAATGAATAAAGGCATTGACCTGGGTTTGGTCTCAGAGGTACTTGAGAATCTGCATGCTGCCGGAATTGCAACCTATGTGTATCTTCTGTTCGGTACCCCGGCAGAGACATGGACGGAGGCTCAACAAACACTTTCATTCATTGAAAGACATCATAGATTTATCAGTTTTCTCAACCTGGCAATTTTCAACCTGCCCATATGCAGTGTGGAAACTTCTCTTCTTGAAATTTCAGATTTCTATGATGGCGACCTGTCAATTTACCGGAATTTTATCCACCCAAACGGATGGAACCGCAGGGAGGTACGGCATTTTCTTGACACTACATTTAAACGTTCACAGGAAATTGCAGCTATCCTGAAAAATGACCCACCATTCTTTACTTCAAATCATGCTCCTTTTTTCTCAACAACAGTTTTCAAAAACTGATAAACTCGTAAAAAGGTCACTCGAAGTCTGATATACAAGGCGTAGTGTTTTTGGCAGGTTCTCGGCTATACATGTGGTATGTCGAGGTCCTGCCAAAAACCTACAACGCAGGAGATCGGGCTTTTTACGACGCCATCAAAAACTGATAAATGGTTATATTTCAGCTGGCCCTAATCATATATTCACAGTATCATCTTCTCTGTATCATCGCAGTTAGTGTAGACTTCAAGAAGTCCCCTGCTTCGTCATCCCCGCATAGGCGGGAGTAGCGAGATAACAAAGATTTTCGAGACTTTTTTTTATGCGCATACTCCATGCAGCCAATTTCAGCACGCATAAATACGGCAGCAATTTCTACTCAACCGATCGAAAAATTTCAGCAGGTTTGATACAGAACGGCCATTTTGTCTATGATTTCAGTTACAGGGATATCAGTCGCAGCGAATCCGTTTTCAAGACAACTAAATTCGGCACCAATACAGTAAATAAAAAACTACTTGAGACCTGTGACCACCTCTGCCCTCACCTGCTCCTTCTTGGCCATTCAGAACTGATTAAAGCCGCTACCCTGGAGACAGTTAAACAGCGACATCCTGACATTACAATAGGTCTCTGGTTTGTAGACCCCCTGTTCAACCGGGAAAGAACACGTCATATTTTTGAAAGACTTGAAAGTATCGACGTTTTTTTTGCGACAACCTCCGGCAATTATCTGCAGGAGTATGCCACAAAAACGGCCAGGGCAGCCTTTATCCCCAATATAGTTGAAGCGGCGATAGAATCATCTCAAGCCTTTGGAAACTTAACTTTTGACCATGATTTTATCTTCTGCGGTCGTGATTCCAGCATACCCGAGAGGCGTCAATTCCTGCAGGATCTTCAGAAGAAAGCTGAGAAAGAGATGCGATGCTCCTTTAAGGGTTGCCTGGGGAACGGCTTTGTATCCGGATTCGATTACCTGCACTTACTCTCCCGTACAAAAATGGGCTTGAACATCAGTCGCAGGAACGATGTCACTCTTTATTCTTCCGACAGATTAACTCAACTTACAGGTAATGGCCTGCTCACTTTCTGTCCTGATATTCCTAAGATGAAGCTGCTTTTTTCCGCCGATGAAATCGTCTACTTCACAGATCTGAATGATTTGCTGGCCAAACTGATCTATTTCCATAGACACCCTGACGCAGGACGACGAATCGCGGAGCAGGGATGGCAACGAGCACATGCCTCATACAGTGCCATCAGGGTAACACGATATATGCTGGAAAGATTGTTTGACCAGCCTCTCTCCTCGGATTATGAATGGAAAGATGAAATTTTTCAATAACTGAAGACCTGGCAGACATCGTTGACTTCGAAAACACAAATTCTTTGCTACCCCGTCATTCCCGCGCGGGCGGGAGATAGCGTAGACTTCGATACAGCTATTTCAACACATATGAATATCCTTATGATTTCCGCAGATTACCCTCCTGTTCCCGGGGGAATTTCCGCACATGTATATGAGCTCTCGAAAGCGCTCAGCGCTGCGGGCAACAAGGTATCAGTGATCACCAGGAAAAGACAGAATGAACCTGTCGGATCGACAGCCAATGATATAGATATCTATACAGTACCATTGTCATTATCGACTCTGATCTACGGTTTACAGATAAGAAAGTTTGTCAGGAAGATGCTGCCCCGGATCCAACCGGATATCATTCACATTCACGGCATGCTGCCCCTGGAATGGTATAATATCACTCATATCCCACTGGCCTATACCAATCACACTTCAGGTTACCTGAAACGTATCAAAAAGGGCGGAATTCGCAGAATGACAATGCTCAAAAGGCAACTGAGAAAACCGGATCTTTTTCTGGCTCCGAGTAGAGAGCTTCTGATTGTGCCCTTTGAGATCACCGGAAGGAAACTTTTTATCCCAAACGGTGTTGACGGATCCAAGTTTCTCTTCAACGAGGAAAAAAGATTGCAGATCCGTCATCAACTGGGGATCGATGAAGAAGAAACCGTTGCAATCATAACCAGGAGACTCGTAGATAAAAACGGTGTCATCTACCTTGCCCGGGCGACAGAGTTTTTACGAAATAAAGCAATTCGCTTTATTATCATCGGGGATGGACCGGAAAGAGGGTCGGTGGAAGCGGAATTCGAAAAACATTGCGGCAAAAGGGCACTTTTCCTGGGCAATAAGAGCCACAATGAGATCATTGACTATTACAGTGCGGCGGATTTTTCAGTACTCCCGTCTCTCCTTGAAGCCACCTCCATCAGCGGGCTTGAGGCAATGGCAACAGGGCTGCCACTTGTCGGTACAGAGGTCGGGGGAATCCCTGAACTGATCAAAAACGGGATAAATGGTTATCTGTGCAACCCTATGGATCCCCACGATCTGGCAGAAAAAATAGATATGCTGCTCAGTGAAGATTTCCAGACCTATGGGAAAAACTCAAGAAAGATGGTGGAGAAACACTTTGACTGGTCCAGAATAGCCCAGACAACATATGATGCTTACAATACGGTAGTCAAAGATGATGATCTGGTAAAAACCTGAGTCTTCCCTGTTTGCAATCAGGGCGTCGTACAATCCACCAGCTCAATGGAAAAGGTAAGGTCTTCCCCGGCAAGCGGCGGATTGGCATCAAGGGTAACATCTTTCTCATCTACGTTGATGACCACAACACGAACCACTTCACCATTCATCCCACCCATTTCCAGCCGCATTCCCACTTCCGGTTTGAGGTCAGGCGGAACCTGTTCGACAGGTACAACCATCAGCATCTCATCCCTTCGCTCGCCATAGGCTTTTTCGACCGGAATTTCGACCACCTTGGAATCACCTATATTCATACCGATCATAGCCTCATCAAACCCCTGGATGACCTGGCCGCTGCCAACGACAAATTCCAATGGATCCTTCCCCTCTGAACTGTCAAAGACAGTACCATCAGCAAGAGTACCCTGGTAATTAACTTTAACGCTGTCCCCTTTTTTTACTTCAATCACTATTATGCTCCTTCCGACCACATGGGCCCTCACTGGTTTATTTTCAACAACTGCCTGCTGCTCAACAGCATCACTATTACTGTCCACACCTACCTGTAAACATGAAAGAACAAAGTTCAACCTCTCGGTGAAAAGATGGTGCTCTGAAAAGAAATTAAAAAAATTCCTCGCAGGTACTAGCTGGCTGAACTATACAATACGGATATTAAAAAATGAGAAACCTATGAAGCAGAAAAAATCGAAAACAATTGTGATCGGCGGTGGAGCAGCCGGGTTAATGGCCGCCGGCCGGGCCGCCGAATGTGGTGCGCAGGTACTTCTGCTCGAAAAAATGGGCCAGACAGGACGAAAAATAGGCATCAGCGGCAAGGGACGATGCAACCTGACCAACAGTGCCCCACTTCCTGAGTTCATCTCTCATTTCGGCAGAAATGGCAAATTTCTCAGACAATGTTTTAACCATTTTTTCACCGACGATCTAATTGCTTTTTTTGAAGACAAGGGGCTGCTGCTGGTTACTGAACGCGGTGGACGCATCTTTCCCAAGAGTGGAAAAGCCCTTGATGTGGTAAAAACATTTAACAACTGGTTGAGCAGGCAGAATGTCACCGTGAAAAAGGAATCTCCTGTCAGATCAATTATTATACAGAACAACAAAGTTGCCGGTGTAATCTGCAATGGGGAAGAGCTCTCCTGCGACAATATCATCCTTGCAACAGGAGGAAAATCCTACCCGCGAACCGGATCAACTGGTGATGGGTACAGGCTTTCAGCAGAATCAGGTCACACCCTGACAACTATCCGGCCGGCCCTGGTTCCCCTTAAGTGTAAAGACAAAAAACTGGCGCAGCTGGCTGGCCTCAATCTCAAAAACATCAACGTGCGGCTGTATATAAACGGCAAGCGTAAAAGCCAGGAATTCGGGGAAGTAATCTTTACCGGATCCGGGATCAGCGGCCCTGTCATACTGACCTTAAGTAGTACTGTTGTCGATTATCTGGACAGTGGGAATCAGGTCAGCCTGTCCATCGACCTTAAACCCGGTCTTGATGATAAACAGCTGGCAAACAGATTGATTCGTGATTTTGAAAAACGCGGTGGCGAGATTGTCAGCAGCCTGCTGCGGGGACTCATCCCCCATCAACTGGTGGATATATGCCTGAGGTCATGTGGAATCCCTGCCGATATCGACACCCGGAATTTCCCGGCCAAAACAAGAAGGCGACTGACCGCCTGGCTTAAAGATTTTCGTCTTGATATCAGCGGATATCGTGATTTTGACGAAGCAATCGTAACAGCAGGCGGTGTAAGTCTCAAAGAGATCGAGCCAACGACAATGGAGTCAAAATACGTCAGCGGACTTTTTATTGTCGGGGAACTCCTCGATATCCAGGGAGATACCGGTGGCTACAATCTCCAGGCGGCTTTTTCTACCGGCTGGCTGGCCGGCTCTTCGCTCAACGCCGCTGAGCAACAGGGATAACCATACCGTTCTACGATGCAGCCGTTGAAGCAGTTATAGGATGTTCTACGTACCGTCTCAAAAATATTCCCTTGACTTTACCTATTTTGAATGTCTTATGAGTGTTCAACAATATCAGTCTTGGTAAACCAGACATCTCTTTGAATATTTCAAAAGTCCATCTTATCTGAATTTTCATGGTTTTTTCATCGATCACATTTTTATTTTTCTTTCTGCCCGGCGTATTACTGCTGTATTGGCTTGCGGGTAAAAAGGGGCGCAACCTGCTCCTCCTCTTTGCAAGTCTGCTTTTTTATGCCTGGGGGGAAGGGATTTATCTGTTGCTCATGCTCGCGTCTATCTCTATTAACTATATTTGCGGGCGAGCTATTCATGCATATCAATCCAGTCCCTCAGGCCGGTATTTTCTTGTTTTAGGGATTATTCTTAACCTCGGCCTTCTCGGCTATTTCAAATATGCTCAATTTTTAACTGAAAATATCAACTATCTTCTTGGAATTCTAGAAATTCCGTTGATAGACCTCAATCCAATTCGTCTTCCCATTGGTATTTCCTTTTTTACCTTTCAGGCCCTCTCCTACATAATAGACGTGTACCGACAGAAAAATGAGCCACAAAAGAATTTCATTAATCTGGGCTTATATATATCACTGTTCCCGCAACTCATTGCAGGGCCTATCGTCCGCTACCACGATATAGCCAGACAATTAGCAGATCGAAGGGTAACAACGGAGAACTTCGCTGTAGGAATTCAGCGCTTTTTTTTCGGCCTGAGCAAAAAAGTATTACTTGCCAATCCGATGGCGGTAATCGTCGATCAAATCTTTGCTCTTCCTGGAACTGAATTAACTGCACCAGTAGCCTGGCTGGGGGTGTTTTGCTTTACCTTACAGCTTTATTATGATTTTTCAGGATATTCAGATATGGCAATCGGCTTAGGCAGAATGTTTGGGTTCCATTTTCTTGAAAATTTCAATTACCCGTATATTTCCCGGTCTTTTGATGAATTCTGGAGAAGGTGGCATATTTCGTTAGGAACCTGGATCCGCGACTATGTCTATTTTCCACTTGGTGGCAATCGACTTGGAGAAGTTCGCACCCAGATAAATCTATTTATCATCTTTTTCCTTTGTGGGCTGTGGCATGGTGCGAGTTGGAACTATGCCGTCTGGGGCGTGTACAACGCTTTCTTTATCTTAATTGAGCGCACCCGTATTTCGGGTTTTCGACGTAAGCTTTGGTTCCCGTTACAAGTTCTGCTTTTTATGCTGCTTTTTATGTTCGGTATGGTGATTTTTTTAAATCCGACATTATCTGCTGCAAAGTATTATTTCCTTACTATGTTTAGTATGGGTGGAGAGTCAACATCAATGCACCCTGCATCAATTTACCTTAACAGCAAGGTACTCTTTGAGATCTCAATAGGGGTTCTTCTTGCTATGCCTGTCTATCCGGCACTGGGTAATCTCCGTCAGAAATTTTTTGATAAAATACCTGAACCAAAACAATATATTTTTGATCTTTCAGTACAAGTTTCACAACTTTCAATTATCGTCGGTCTGGCCTATTTCACCTGTATCAGCCTCGCCTCCGGAGTCTATAATCCTTTTATTTATTTTAGATTTTAAAATTGATGAACTCGTAAAAACCTAAAATGCTAAATACCATTTTTCAACGGATCACTATCACCGTATTTTTTATAATCATCTTTACACCTTGTATCTGGATGATATTCGGACACAAAACCGATATTTCTTACACAGAAAAAAGAACGCTTGCCACACTCCCTTCATTACCAGACAATTTATCTCAAGTTAAAAGTTTTTTCTCAGACATTGACAGATATCTCGATGACCATTTTGGATTTCGTGAATGGATGGTCTATCGCTACCAGAGAGAACTCAAAAAACGCTTTCCCGATGCTAAACGTATGACTAAAGTGCTGAAAGGACGAGATAACTGGTATTTCTTCACGGGGAATAACTCACTCGAAGATTTTACCGGCAGAAACTTACGGAGCGACGAAGATCTGAGTAAATGGATCCAAGCGTACAGAGCAAAAAAAAGGTGGCTTGAAAAACAGGAAATTGCTTATCTGCTCATCGTGCCACCAAGTAAAATGACTGTTTATGGAGATTTCGTAGGGAAACCCTGGGTTAACCAGAAGGGTATGACCCGGCTTTCACAACTTAAGAATAGTCTGACAGCCAGCGATAGCTCAACATTTCTGGATCTCAGTCCTGCATTAGTCGGTAAAGGGAATGACGATACCCTCTTTTTTAAGAGTGACACACACTGGACACCATATGGTGCTTACCTTGCATATCTTGCTGTTGCTGAAAAAATTGAACCACTCTTCACAGGCAGCCATTTCAAAAGAGACTTTACTTTCTCAAAACCTGTAACGCGGACATGTAAGAAAAAGGAAAACAAATGCGGAGATTTGACACGGATGCTTCTGGATTACGACAGTTTTGATGAATCGTATCGAGATGTAGAACAAATTTTCGAATGCGGGAAAACTTCACCTGTAGATTTCAAATTCAGTAATTTAAATTATAACAACGAGGAGCACTCTTTTAGTACAAGTTGTCCGCAAAAAGAATTAAAGGCTGTTATCTTCAGAGATTCTTTTTTTAGACCTCTTTTACCATATATTTCCGCCAATTTTAAAGAAGTTATATATCTTTGGAAATCGTTTGACCAACAAAACATTGAGGAGTTGCTCGGAATATTTAAGCCGGATATCGTTATTGAAGAAATTGGGGAACGCACACTTTAGTGCTTTGCTGCCGAAACCCTGTCATAATAAACAAGAGATGAGCATAAACTTCGGATAAGCACCCTTAAAAACCAGGGTATAAACTCCGACTTCCAGAGCTTAAACCACAGAGTTCACAGAGAGCACAGAGAAAAAGCATTTATTTTTCTCTCCTCTGTGTTCTCTGTGGACTCTGTGGTGAGGTAATGTACCTTTTCGGTTGTAGAACTTGACCCTCATTGGATTTAATGAATAACACCGTGACAAGTGAAGGAGTGTTAAACTCATGCCGGTATTCACGAAAGGCAAAAAGAATCTGTTATTTATCCATGTCCCTAAAACCGGTGGAACTTCAATGGAAATGTTGTTTCAACTCAGTGGTTGGCGTACTGGTTATCTGGATCTGAATTTAAAAGGGAAATCGTTCAACCATCTACGCATATGTGCTCCGCAACACATGCACGCAGAAATGCTCAAACAGCAACTGGTGCTGCACAAGTTCAATGGCGTGTTCATGACGGTTCGACACCCGTATGATCGCTATCGCTCTGAATATGCCTATAAATATAAAGTCAACTGTGATCCATCTGCTGTGGCCGTAGAGACTTGGACACGTACTGTTTTGAAGGCATATTCCAAGGATCAATTTATTTTTGACAACCACATCCGTCCTCAGCACGAGTTTTATCTGCCTGGAACTACTGTCTACAAATTAGAGAATGGTTTCAATAAAATGATTCCGGATTTGGCGAAGAAGTATAAAATTGAATTTGCCGACAAAGAGTTACGGAAGATGAGCCGTCAAGAGGAAAGTGGTTTTTCCTCCAGCGACGTTGAACTTAACGATACAGTTAAAAGTATGCTGAACATCTTATATCAACAAGATTTCGAGCAATTTGGCTACAAGCCGGATTTAGTTGGCGATACACCGGATACTGTCAATGACTTGCTGGAACAGAGTTGGTCACGCCCATTTCAACAAACACCTGCATTTCCGAAGTGGATTCTCCGCTTATTTTCACGTCGCCGGGTTGACCGTCGGTTGTAGCAGTGGCATAACCTTATCCGATATATGCGCATACACCATTCAACATCACCAGGAAGTGATTATAGGGCCGACATTGATGGTTTGCGGTCTATAGCCGTACTCTCCGTTTTCCTCTTCCATCTCCAGCCGACCTTACTGCCCGGAGGATTTCTGGGCGTCGATGTATTTTTTGTAATCTCCGGCTATTTGATTTCAGGCATTATTCTGCGTGAACATCATCTTCGAAAATTCTCATTTATTCATTTCTATGCCCGTCGAATTAAGCGGATTTTTCCAGCTTTATTCGTGGTTATTGTTCTATCCTCCCTTGTCGCCACTTTTTTACTGGTGCCGGAAACATACACAAACTTCATGCAGTCGGCCCGGTATGCTTCTGCTCAACTCGCTAATTTCTTTTTTTCTCAGGAAGTTGATTATTTCAGCGAAGGTTTTTCAGGGCAGCCCCTGCTTCATACATGGTCTTTAGGTGTTGAAGAACAGTTCTATCTTTTCTGGCCGCTTCTGATTTTTTTATGTTTCCGTCTTTTTAATGAATCAAAAAAAACAAACAGCGTCCTGCCCGCCTCCCCGCCTCCAGTCTTGACTGTATCTGATAAAACACATCCGTCCACAAAAACAAGTGCAGGCAACATTAATAAGACTGTCAACAAGAAAATTGCAGGAGTTTTATTCCTGATTTTTCTTGTTTCAAGTCTGGCTTGTTACATCCTGGCGGTAACGGAATATAATCTAGCCTTTTATATGTTTTATACCAGGGCATTTGAGTTCTGCATTGGCGGGTTTATTGCTCTAAGGATACTGCCGGAGCCGGGAACAAAGACATCAAACCTGCTGATCTGCGCAGTAGGCATACTGCTGCTCTTTTTAAGTTTTCTCTTTATTAAAGAAGAGTTCCTGGGAATATCATTTCTACAGGGCGGGGTTCTGGTGCCCTGTATTGGCAGTGCCCTCATTATCTATGCAAACGGACAAACAGGTGTCGTAAACAGGATGCTGGCAACCAAACTTCCCGTTTCAATCGGCAAGATATCTTATTCACTCTACCTGTATCATTGGCCGGTTATTATATTTTACAAATTATTTAGTGATGTTAAAGAGATAGGATGGGCTGCCTCAGTCGGAATCATCATCGTTTCATTTGTACTCTCCATTCTGAGCTATTGGCTGATAGAGCAGCCCGCCAGAAAATCTGGATTTTCTGACAGGTCTGTAATCATCATGGCAATACTGGCTATTGTCGGTTTCGCCCTGCTCTTTAACAACCTTGAGGAATATGATACTGCTCCCTGGCGGATCACCAGGTATGATACAGAGAGCCAAGACACTCCCACTTTGCAATATGCAGAAGAATGCCGGGAAACCAGGGGAGATGCCCTGTGGTTTTATAAGTGCAGGCAGACTGCGGAAGCAGAAACCCCGATTATCGCCCTTGTGGGTGATAGTCATGCGCCTCATTTTTTGCTCTCTTTGACAAAATGGGCCGGAAAAAACGGTTATAATGTCAAATATCTCGGAATGCCCGGCTGCCCCATGCTGCTCGGTGAGATACACATCCAGCAAAGCATGTTTGATGATAAGTATCGAAAACAGTGTGAAAACGACCTGGCCATATTTGAAACGGGCATTGTTGAGGATCCACGAGTCGAATTTGTTCTGGTCGCCCAGCGCTTTGATCTGTACGATGATGGCAAAGTATTTGGCAGTGATTCCAGGAGGATATCCTTCAGGGATTCTGACGGGAAAATAGTGGCAGACCATACCGGATATTACCGGGAACAGTTAGCCTACACTGTAGACAGGATAAAAGAAGCAGGGAAGAGCATGGTCATACTCAAACAGGTACCCATTTTTTCAAATATCGATTCGTGCACCTGGGAACCGCTCATAAAAAAACTGTTTTCGCAAGAAAAGGTTTGTGAATATGACCCGGAATTTATCCGTCGGGGGCAACAGCCAAGCATCGATTTTATCGATAATTTCGCCTCCGCCTACCAGATAGAGCTATTTGATCCTCTGCCTTATTTTGACAGTCCTTTACTTAATGGGGTTAATATGTACCACGATACCGATCACTTGAACAAGTACGGTGTCCAATTTCTGGTTCCCCATTTTACAAAAGTGATGGATGAGATCATCGCCAGAAAAAAGAAAAATGAGATAAATTCGCCCCTGTTTAATCGGTAAAAACATGAATATCTCCATAGTCCTGGCTGCTCATAATGGCCATGTCCACCTTGAAAAACAGCTGCAAAGTCTCCTGCAGCAGACATGCATGCCAAAAGAGATAATCATCAGTGATGATGGATCGACTGACGGTACCTGTGAGTTGCTCGAAAAATACTGCAGGAAAAATAAAATTATTCAGGTAATTCACTCAAAAAACCAGGGTATTAACAATAATTTTCAAAATGCTGTATCGATATGTGCTGGAAAATACATTGCCTTTTGTGATCAGGATGATATTTGGGCTAAAGATAAGCTGGCTTGTCTTTCTTCTCAGTTTTCCGAAAAAATTCTCCTGGTATATGGCAAAAGTGTCCTGATTGATGCGGATGATCAGCAATTGCCCGAATCCTTTGAAAAATACGTTGGTTTCAAGAGTTATCGGGCCGGATACCTGCCATTTTATTTCTATTTTTCAAACTGCATTTCCGGCCATGCAATGATGGTGCGAAAAGATCTTATTGAACGTGCCTTACCTTTCCCGGAAAACTGCATGTACGACCAGTGGCTGGCCCTCATCGCCTCGGCAAAGTCAGAAATTATCCATGTCCCGGAAGCGGTGACATATCACAGGATACATAGTTTAAACGCGATCAATAATCAGGAGATAAACAGGGATAAGAAAAGCAGGAGAATAAAACCCTCAAAGTATGAGAAATTTGTTGATCATCAAGCAAAACACCTCACACTGCTCGGGAAAGGATTGGCAGAAAGCGAGACATTAACCCCTTCTGACCACAAGTATCTCTCTCGATTATTTGATCATATCAAGAGGAGTGAAAAACGATTCTTCGACCTTCGGTTATTCTTCCTGCTGCTACAAAAACGGCACCAGCTGTTTCATGGGAATCTGCTGAGGGAGTGCCGGAACAGGGCTCTTGGCTGCAGATACTACAGGTTTTTAGATTTTTTTAATTTCAAGAAAGTTCAGTAATCCTCCCTCTGTTCTCAGGTGATCAGAGCGGACTTTGTTGGGGATTTCCATTCTCTTTGAACGCTTTTTCTCCCCTCATAAATGCTTTTATCCCCTCAGCCTGCCCTCTGTAACGCAGCCGGTTAATTTTGTCCAGGCCGATATAACTTTTGAACCTGCAATTAAGATACATTTTGCGGGGATTGTATTTTTGTGAATAGAGGGAATGTTTGTTCAGATAGTAGCATCGGGACCAGCCGAAATGCCAGCTCTTCATATATACCAGAGAGTCATGATGTGCAGAGGAGCTGCCTCCGATATGTTCAACATATACGTTAGGACAAAGCTTTATTAAATATCCCTCCTGTCGGGTTCGATAACAGAGGTCAGTTTCTTCTGAATAGAGAAATATATTTTCATCAAAGAAACCCACCTGGTTCATCTTATGGAGATCGAAAAGCATGGCAGCACCGGGAACAGCCTCTGTTGATACAGGTTGAGTATCTGAGAAGTCAGCTTTTGCGAGAGCCGGACCCCAGATTGCCGTATTGTCTCCATCTTTCATTGCTGTAGCTAACAATTGAGTTACCAGCTCCTCCGATATCTTCAGGTCAGGATTAAGAAGAAGGGCGAACCGAGTTAGACACTGTTGTATCCCCTCATTAGCTGCTCTACCGTAACCAAGATTACTCTCTGACCTGAGGATATGATGCTTTGGAAAGGATTGGGACAATACCTGACCACTGTCATCAAAACTTGCGTTATCCACAATGATGATCTTGAATCGTGTAATATCTAAAAAACTTTTCCAATTAGAAAGAAAAACTGGAGCACTGTTAAATGAAACACTGATAATAGTTAAATCAGAGACCATGTTACCAATTTCTAATTGCTGGAGTTTGTCTCCATTGAGGTACGGACACTAACTATTCAATACAGGGTAGAACTAAATTCCTCAAACACCTTTTCGATTGGGATAGCAAATCCAATTCCTTCCGTATCGCGGAGTATCATAGTGTTAACACCATACACAAATCCCTGCTCATCAATCAGCGGGCCACCGCTGTTCCCGGGATTAATCGCGGCATCAGTCTGGAGAAAAACTTTGTCATCCGCCTCTCTCTTGCGATAACCGGAAAACACACCGGCGGTTACCGTATTTCGCAAGCCGACAGGACTGCCAACGGTATAGACTTTTTCCCCCTGGGACAACTTTTTCCCGTCAGGAGATCTTGACAGAAAAACATATTCTCCTGAAAAAAGAGACATCAGGGCAAGATCATATTTATCACTGACCAGTACATAATTTGCCAAATGTTCACTGCCGTCAGACATGATAATTTTGATATCAGATGGCTGCATATCTCGTCCAAGCAGCCTGAGCTTCTCTTCCCCTTTTTCCTGTTGGGGCAAAACCCTGTTCAGCTCTTTCTGACGAGTCTCAATAATCAGGGTAAGCTGGCTCCGGGAGGGCCCTTTGGGGTATCTGCGCAGTTCTTTTCTCATCTCCCTGAGTTTTTGTATCTCAAGGTCGATCAGACGGCGTGCAGTCTCTATTTTTTCTCTTAACTCGTCAATCTTATGCCTATCCATCTCTATCACATGACGATTAGTAACTATATAATATTCATTAACAAAGAAGCCCGATCCTGTCCCCCATGGTGTTTCTATAGAAACCGTCGCCTTTCCCGCCAACTCAACACCACTGCCCTTAAAAGCCATACTCCGGGAAGAAGTCTGATTCTCATTTTCACTTTGCGCCAGTTTCTGATCAACCTTTGCAGGATTGCTTTTCTGTGCAGTGGTTCTATCCGGTATGGACTGGAGTGGTTGAGTATCACTTTTTTTTCCAACGAAGTAGTAGGTTGTGGAAGCCACCACAGCGGCCAATATAATAAACTGTAAAAATTTTAACCCGCCACCTGAATATTTTTTTGCATCCTCAATCTTTTGTGCTTCAGCCTCTTGCTTTCTCTTCTGAGCCGCCCTGAACCTGGCAAAGATCAAACCGCACGATTCACATTCTTTTGAGTTTCTCTGTTCATGATTACACTTAGGGCAACGCATAACATTTCACCGGTAACATAATGCCCTTCGGGCAGATTTATGAAAAAAACTTTCCGTTCATCATATCAAGTTATGTTATATTGTTCAATTATCAATACATTTTCCAACAAACCCTTAATGCAGCCATGACCATACGTATCAACTCTTCAATCCTGCTTGGTGACCATGAAGTTGAACTGACACCAATCCGTGCCCAGGGTGCCGGTGGACAAAATGTAAATAAGGTGTCAAGCGCCATCCATCTCCGTTTCAACATCAACAACTCCTCCCTGCCTGAATTGTATAAGGACCGACTGCTCTCCCTGCGCGATCGTCGATTGACCAGGGATGGGCATATTATTATCAAGGCGCAGAATCACCGCAGCCAGGAACAAAATAGAGAAGAAGCTTTACAACGACTTGTCTACCTCATCAGACAGGTGATAATCCCCAGGAAAAAACGAAAGCCGACGCGCCCTTCTTCTGCCGCAAGAAAAAGACGAGTAGACAATAAAACACGGCGCGCCCGACTGAAAAATCTACGCAAAAAGGTAACCGAATAGCATCAGATTTTTCTGGTTTATATGAAAGTCATGTTGCACCCCGGGCGGAGAGGGATTCGGAGGCTTAAACCACAGAGAACACAGAGGAGAGAAAAAGAAATGCTTTTTCTCTGTGCTCTCTGTGTACTCTGTGGTGAGATAATGTGCCTTTTGGGTTGTAGGTGTCGCCCACTTTTAGTGTAATCCCGCCTTATGTTCTGTAAAAATCCGGGGAATTAGCCGGATACCAAAAAACAGGCAATAAAAAGATTGCATCCAAACCGTACTTCTGGTAAAAAGAGTAGTTCTTAAAAATGAGTATCCTGCAGGTCAGCCTTTTTCCGGCAATTTTCCCCAGACTACTTCTTTATAATAATCTTTACCTATACAATATACTTATGTCTTCAAAAACTGATATAGCTACCCTTTGTTCTTTTACTGAACTTGGGCTGACATCTCCTCTACTGCAGAGCCTTGACGAGGCTGGATATAAAATTCCCACTCCAATCCAGGCGGAGATGATCCCCCATATGATGGCAGGTAGAGACGTCATCGGTCAAGCGCAGACCGGAACCGGGAAAACTGCCGCCTTTGCTCTACCCCTGCTGGCAGGATTACACACGGAAAAAACAAAGCCTCCACAGGTACTTGTTCTCACACCCACCAGAGAACTTGCCATTCAGGTGGCGGAGTCGTTTAAAAACTATGGTAAACACTTAAAAAATTTACGGGTGTTGCCAGTCTTTGGCGGTCAGGATTATAGTATCCAGCTCAAACAGCTGCGAAGAGGTGTTCAGGTGGTGGTTGGTACACCCGGCAGAATCATGGATCATATTCGCCAAAACAACCTCAACCTCAAAAACTTATCAGGTTTTGTTCTGGATGAAGCTGACGAAATGCTGAAAATGGGGTTCATTGATGACATTGAATGGATACTTAAACATATTCCATCAAAAAGACAGACGGCACTTTTCTCGGCAACTATGCCCCGCACCATCAGGCAGATTGCTCAAAAATACCTGCAAGACCCCGTTGAAATAACGATCAAGACAAAAACAGTTACTGCAAACACAATCAATCAGCGTTACCTCATCACCAATGGTTTCAGCAATAAATTTGATGCGCTCAGCAAGGTCATGGAGACCGAAAGTTTCGACGGGATGCTAATTTTTGTCCGCACCAAAATTCAGACTGTTGAACTGGCCGAAAAACTTAGTCAACTAGGGTATGGATGTGCCGCTCTTAACGGCGACATTCAACAAAGTCAGCGTATCAGGACAGTTGATCAATTGAAATCGAAGAAACTGGATATCCTGGTTGCAACAGACGTCGCTGCCCGGGGTCTTGACGTAAACAGAATAAGCCATGTTGTTAACTTTGATATCCCCTTTGACAATGAAGCCTACATCCATCGTGTAGGCAGAACTGGCAGGGCAGGACGCAAAGGAGAAGCCATTCTCTTTGTCAATCCGCAGGAACGGACTATGCTGCGCTCAATAGAGCGGCTGACAAAACAGAAAATTGAACAAATGGAGCTGCCTACTGTCAAGGCAATAAACCTGAAGCGGGTAGAAAAATTCAAGGAGAAAATTAATACAGCGCTACAGAAAGATATTTCTTTTTACAAGGATCTGATCAACAGCTATCTCGCTGATAATGAGGCTGCTCCTGAAGATGTTGCCGCAGCCCTGGCAAATATTGTCCAGGGAGACGGCCCACTCCTGCTCACTGAACCAAAGGTACAACCACGACAGAAAAAACGGAATAAACCCGTATCACACTCCAGCCATGCCCAGCTGCCACCGGAAGAAGGTATGGAAAGATACCGCATAGAGGTAGGAAAAAAACATGGTGTCAAGCCCGGCAACATTGTCGGCGCTATTGCCAACGAGGCAGATATCAGCAGCAGCCATATCGGTCGTATCACTCTATTTGATAGTCACAGTACGGTCGATCTTCCATTCGGTATGCCGGCCGACATCCTCAGGCTCCTGAAAAAGGTGTGGATCAACAACAGGCCGTTAAAAATACAAAAAACTGCAGCCGACGAGAATAGATTCATTAAAAATGGAAAAAAGAAAAGTCGGAAGAACCCGCAACAAAAAAATCCTCAGCAAAAAAGATCAAAAAGGATGAAAGGTCAGCAGCGCAAACATTCTGCCCGGCCAATGTTGTAACCGCTTGTTCCCGGTCTACAGTTCAACCACCATTCCTTCCCTGGCAAAGAACACCTCTGTATCACCGGGATACCCAGGATCACAAAACTTCTTTGCAAACTCATCAAGCTGATCATCCGTTCTATCCGGATCGTGATGAAATAAAGCCAGTTTTTTGACCCCCGCCCTGTTTGCTGCGGCAATGGCATATTCTATGCTGGTATGTCCCCAGTTTCTCCGTCTTCTGTACTCTTCCTCTGTATACTGCGCATCATGAATAAGTAAATCTGCCCCGGCAAAAAACTGTTCTATAACCATATTCAATTCAGTCGCTACCTCTTCCCCTTCCAGGGCCATAGCTTCATCATAGCCGGGGGCATTCGGGTCGGTTATAAACAGATTACTAAACGGCTCTGTATCGTAACAGGTGCAGACAACCTTGCCATCATACTCAAAGCGGTAACCGAGAGAGGTGATCGGGTGATTCAGCAGCTTAGTTGACAACTCGAGCCCATCTCCCAAGTCAATAAAAGGATTCTCATTGAGCCGGATATACTCAATATTTGAAGAAAGTTCTCCAAGATTTACAGGAAAATATCGGTACTTCATCTGACCACCCACAATATCTTCAAGAGGGTCATCTTCAAAAGTGACCGGACCGTAAACTTTTATTACAGAACCGGGGGAATAAACAGGAATAAAAAATGGATACCCCATGATATGATCCCAATGGGTGTGAGAAAGAAAGATATCAGCTTTTATCGAATCATCGACCAGATTGTCTGCCATAAGAGAGTTGCCAAGTGCTCGTATTCCCGAGCCGGCATCAATAATGACAATGCGATTATCCGGACCCACCCGCAACTCAACGCAGGCAGTATTTCCACCATATTTCATGGTAGCCAGGCCAGGACTGGGGATGGAGCCACGCACACCCCAGAATCGTACTTTCAAAGAATTCTCCTCTCCCCTGAGTAAGGCACTAAGTTCGTAGGAACAACTCGCTCTTGTGAATTTCGTCTATTACTCTTGCGCCTATAGTACCAAAAACATCATGGCTCAAGTCGACAAGCTGCAGTAAACGAGCAATATCCTCCTCATCAGGGAAAGGGTCACCTGCGTAACCATGATCCAGGATATTGGTATATATATTTGCAAGAGCAACAAGGGCTACCTGTTGCCCTGCCCCACCGTCCAGTCTATCAATCTCATGATGGGTGGTGATACACTCTGTTATCACCTTGTTAAGTTTCCATTTTTCCGCAATCATCAAACCTACTTCCTGATGATCAATACCAATAAGATCGCGTTCAACCTCTATAAGAGACTGTTGATCCTGTTTCGCAATATTGAGTACTTCAATATATTCATCACCAAAAGGCACTTTACCAAGATCATGGAGAAGTCCGGCCAAAAACAGTTCTTCCCGCTCCATAGGAGAATAACCTTTCACTTCTCCCAGCAGCCTGGCACTAACCCCCGTGCCAATGGAATGTTCCCAGAATTTTGCCGTAGGAAGTGCCCGGGACTTCTTCACTCCTGATACAGTACGGATAATTGCCGTACTCAGGGCGATATTTTTCACAGTATTCATACCGAGCATTGTGATAGCCCGGGTCAGAGAAGTTACCTTGTTGATAAGAGAATAGTAGGCGGAGTTGATCAGTTTCAGAACCTGACCGGCAAGAATCGGGTCAAGTGAAATCACCTTGTTGAGTTCATTTGGAGACGCATCAGTACGACTGCAAATTTCCATCACTTTACCCACCGTCGTGGAAAGACTTGGCATTTTCCGAATAAAGCTCTCGATGTTCTCTCTCTGCTTCTCCTTATTGAACTCCATAACAATCCTTATTAAATAAGAGTGTTATATAATTTTTCACCATTACTGTCACTGTGCAGGGTATTGTATCTAAAGCGAGCGGTACCCGCAACCCAAAAACTCGACAGCAGGTCAAGACTCTTACTTTCAGCTGCCATCTTCCCGACAAAACAAAACCACATCACCATAGGCTGCGGTTGTGCCACCGAAAATATCAAGTCCACTGCCGATGGTTGCATCAACCCTGTTCCTGCCAACGTCACTGATCAGCTGCATATCAACCAGATCTCTAATACCACCTGCATAAGTTGTTGGGATCGGGGACCAGTCGGCAAGGATTTTCACCAGCTCAATTTCCACACCGCCGCATTTTCCTTCAACGTCAGCACCATGGACAAGAAATTCATCACATGATGATGCCAATGTCTCAAGCAGTTCAGGACTGATAACCTCGTTAGTAAAATTCTGCCACCTGTCAGTAACAATATAATAGTCTCCATCTTTCTTTCTGCAACTCAAATCGAGGACAATCCTTTCACGCCCCACCGCACGAACAAGTTCTGTCAGTCGGTTTACATCTACCTGTCCGTCTGTAAAAACATATGAGGTTACAATGACATGAGAGGCACCTCTGTCCAGCCACTCGCCTGCATTCTTTGCTGTAATGCCGCCACCTATCTGCATTCCGCCGGGCCATGCAGCAAGTGCCCTCTCAGCGGCATCATCATTGCCCGGACCAAGTTTGATCACATGCCCGCCAACAAGATTATCCGATCGATACAGTTCTGCAAACCACGCCGATGATTTATCAGCGGTGAAATTGATCTTCACATCATCCGGGCGATCGTCATTGAGTGTCGAACCTACTATCTGTTTCACAACACCTCTATGCAGATCAATACATGGTCTGAACCTCATCCCCTCCTCCTTCATAAACAAAAAGGCGGGATGCTCAAGAGCATCCCGCCTTTTCATACTTCACTCCTCACTTAAAAGCGCCAGAAAACGCACTGTTTCAGCTCTTTTTGACTAGCATCGTCGACGGGTCCAGCATGAGTGTTGCATTGAGATCAACCACACTTGAATCACATTTTAATATTGCCAGTTTCATCTCATTTCCTTCCGGCTTAATAAGCAAAACTGTCTCGAAAAGTGACGCAACATCATGGCAGGGAGCCGGAACACCATCTTCGCTTACACGATCATCACTGCGATGACTGACAGCCGAAAACCAGATAACCTTCAATCCCCGATCATTCATGAAACTACGCAATTCTTCCAACGACTTTGGATCATTGTTTTCAAAATCGTATCCGTCAATAATCAGGCATTCAGGCTTAAAAATTTCCTGCTGCACCAGATCATCAAAACGCTCTTCCAACACAGCTTTGCTGAAAGAACTCTCCTTGAAGGTCATAATCATGCGGTTTTTCATGATTCCGGGAATCATTTCAATTCTCTCACCCTCAGTCAACAGGGACAGAATATCATCATACCACGCTCTTGTTTTTTCAACACTCTCACCAATAGATACATGGAGTACCTTGTTACCTTGCAGAATGCAGTCAAGAGCAAATTGTACCAGAATGGCAGTTTTCCCAAGCCCGGCTCTGGCCATAACCAGGCCCATGCTCCGAACTACTTCTCCCTTCTTATCCTCCAGACCGAGCGCCCGGAGTGGATTATTAATTATCAAATCGTCGTTTCCCATGCCAGTCCACCTCTTTTATATTCCTTGTTTGCCGGACTTTCAATTCAGCCAGCTACCCAATCCTCCTTAGGAGCTTGTCCGAGAATAAGCATTTTGCTCAAAATGCATTCTTGGACAGGTTCCTAGAGGATCAGCTATTTTTAATTTGTAGTATTTACCCGCAATAATATCAAGAGTTCTTCTTTTCGTCCTGATAAGCCTTGACTAAATCTTCGCCAATACTCTTGGGTACAGATTTAAAGGTTGCAAACTCCATGGTAAACTCAGCCTTTCCCTGGGTCAGAGACCGAAGAGTGGTGGAATAACCAAACATCTCAGACAGTGGAACTTCCGCCTCGATCACCGTGTACATTCCTTCTTCTGAAGTACCAATAATCATACCCCGCCGCTGATTAATGCTGCCCATTACCGAACCCTGAAACTCCGAAGGCCCCTCTACTGCAACTTTCATTATAGGCTCCATGATCACCGGTTTTGCTTTCAGATACCCTTCCCTGAAAGCACCAACGGAGGCGAGCTGGAAAGCTACGTCCGAGGAGTCAACGGCATGGAACGCACCATCATCAATGACACATCGAATACCGGTAATGGCTGCACCGCAAAGAGATCCTTTTTCCAGGCACTTTTTGAAGCCCTTGTCACAGGCTCCAATAAATTCACGGGGAATAGCTCCGCCGACAATCTTGTCAACAAATTCATACTCTCCCTCTTCGAGGGGTTCTATATACCCTGCAACACGACCGAACTGACCGGAGCCGCCAGTCTGTTTTTTATGGATATAGTTAAATTCCGCTCGCTGAGAAATCGTTTCACGATAAGCAACCTGAGGCGCACCAACTTCAACGAGAGCACTGTACTCACGTTTCATACGCTCAATATAAACCTCAAGATGCAGCTCACCCATACCTGAGACAATGGTTTCACCGGTCTCATGATCCACATAGGTTCTAAAAGTCGGATCTTCCTTAGTGAATCGATTCAGGGCCTTTGACATATTCACCTGGGCCTTATTATCGACTGGAATCACCGCAAGGGAAATAACAGGCTCGGGAATATGCATAGATGTCATAGAACAGGAAATATCACTTGCAGAAAATGTGTCTCCCGAAGCACAATCAATACCAAAAAGAGCGACAATATCACCGGAGCCACACGATTCAATTTCCTGCATCTCATCGGAATGCATGCGGCAGAGACGACCAATCTTCACTTTTTTGCCGGTGCGGTTGTTATAAACTGTACCTCCTTTAACAACCTGTCCCTGGTAGGTACGAACATAGGTCAGTTGTCCATATCTGCCGTCCTCAAGTTTAAAGGCAAGCATGATCAACGGATCCTCAGGATCATTGGATACCACAAACTCCTTCTCATCATTCTTCAGATCAAGAGCCATATTCTCAACATCTGTTGGACAGGGGAGGTACTGTTCCACCGCATCAAGAAGTGCCTGCACACCTTTGTTTTTATAAGCAGAACCCATAAAAACGGGAGTAAACTCAAGTGCCAGAGTGCCTTTACGTACAGCATCATTGATCAGCTGGACATCAATATCACTCTCTTCAAGCAGTGTCTCCATCAACTCCTCAGAGAACATAGAGATCTCTTCAAGCATTGCTTCACGTTTTTCCTGTGCCTCAGCCAGCATTTCAGCAGGAATTTCGTCTTCACGTATGAGCTCACCATTTTCACCCTCATAGTAAATTGCCTTCATGGTGACAAGGTCAACAACCCCTGCTAACTCGCTCTCAAGACCGATGGGTAACTGCATCATATGTGCGTTCAATCCAAGTTTATCTCTGAGCTGATCAGTTACTTTTGCTGGATTTGCTCCTGTGCGGTCACACTTATTTATAAAGGCAATTCGCGGTACATTGTACCTGGTCATCTGACGATTTACAGTAATTGACTGCGATTGCACACCACCTACTGAACAGAGAACAAGAACAGCACCGTCAAGAACCCTGAGTGCTCTTTCCACCTCCACAGTAAAATCGACGTGGCCCGGAGTATCAATGATGTTAATATCAATATCCTTCCAGGAGCAGTAAGTAGCTGCGGATTGGATTGTAATACCACGCTCCTTTTCAAGCTCCATGGAATCCATCTTTGCGCCGACACCATCTTTCCCACGAACTTCATGAATGGCGTGAATTTTGTCGGTGTAAAACAAAATACGTTCGGTCAATGTCGTCTTTCCCGAATCAATATGGGCACTGATACCTATATTTCTAACTCTTGATAAATCCTTACTCATGGCTGCTGTCCTCTACAACGTTTGCCAACCGGCTATAGCCCGGTCTCGTTTCAATAAGCTATGGTAATAAATAAAAAATAAGGAGTCACAGTACTCTGTAACTCCTTACTCAACTCACGTTTCTTGTGCTAACCCTGTGAAGCTGGAGTCTTTGCAGATCCAGTCCGTTTCACATTACTCACAAAGAACCTGACAGTATATATCACTCTTGACAATATTGCCATAAAAAAGTTACCCTCTTAACCTTCGCCCCTATTTATCATATCAATACAATACAAAACGAGTGATCAAAGATGAACCAACCAGCTGTTCAGGATCTGTACCCTGACGATTATGCAAACTGCTACGGTTGTGGCCGAAATAATAAATCCGGCCTGCAGCTTAAGAGTTACTGGCAGGGTGAGGAAAGTATCTGCCACCACACGCCGGATTCTCATTACACTGGGGGGGTACCCGGTTTTCTCTATGGGGGCATGATTGCCTCTCTGATGGACTGCCATGGTGCAGGAACTGCTGCGGCAGCCAAAGCCCGCGAGACCGGTGAACCAGTATCACGATTCGTAACTGCCTCCTTGAAGGTTGATTATTTAAAACCAACTCCCCTGGGCATCCAACTGGAGATCCGCGGCAAAGTCGTTGAAATCAAAGGGCGGAAGGTGATTGTCGATCTTCGCCTCCTGGCAGACAAGACCCTTTGTGCTACAGGTACTGTGGTGATGGTTCAGATACTACCTCCGCCGGTGGACCCGACATCCAGATAAAAAGCAGACCTTCATTTAACCTGCGTATTGACCGCCATAGATTTATACTTTATCATTCAGGCTGTTGGTCTTTAAGTCTTTTATGATAAACTCGTAAAAAGGTCGATTACCGCTATAGATGGCTAAGTTAAAAAATCTGATATACAAGGCGCAGTGTTTTTATCAGTGCCGAGGCCATACAT
>JGI24023J19991_10000520_pt1 | contig 29679 bp, 30 predicted proteins | sample Cruoilmetagenom1_FD_19991 | JGI IMG/M metagenome (IMG submission 19991) | reverse complement strand
GAAGGCAGCCAAACCCGCCGCGCGCAAAAAAGCTTCAGCCAAGAAGACCCCGGCCGCCAAGCCGGTCGAACCGCGCTTTCACATCCTGGTCTGCATCGATGAATCGAGCGAGTCTCTGCGCGCCTTGAAATACGCCGTGCGCATCGGTTCGGGCACCGATGCGGACATGACGTTGCTCTATGTGCGTCCCGTCGATCAAGGGCTGCGGTCAGGCGGGTTGCAGATTTCGGTTGCGCGCGAGAATTTGCTCGAATGGGGTCTGGAACTGCCCGGCACCAAAGCTCTGAACAATGCCCGCAACACCCTTGTGGAGCTCGGCTATCTCAGCGAGGACTGGGAAGAGGAGTTCCGGCACGCCGATGTGCAGGGCGATCCCCTGGGCGACAACCACGTATCCTACCACTCCGACGAGGGGCGCCATATCATCCTCAAACTGCTTGTCTCGCCCACCGTCGAACGCGGCATTTTGGATCAGTGTGAGATGGAGGACTATGACATCGTCATCGTCGCCATGTCCGACGACCCAGAGGGATGGGGCCCGGGCCAGATTGGGCGGGTGGCCGCCGAAACTGTCGCCGTCGAACATCATGGCACCGTCCTCGTGGCCCGCGAGCTCGAGGAGAGCCATGGTCATCTGGTGTGTGTCTGGAACAACGAACAGTCGATCATGGCTGCCCGCCGGGATGCCGAGATCGCCAGCCGCTGTGCCTGCCCCGTCTATCTCTATTCCGTCGCCGCCGATGAGAACGAGATGGAGCACGCCGAGGCAGCCGTGGCCAGCGCCGAAAAGGCAATTCGCCAAGTGGGCATTCGCGTTTCAGGCAAGAAAATTGACATCGGCGATCCGGTCGAAAAAATCATCGAGGAAGGGCGCCAATATTCGGTGATCGTCATGTCGTCCACCGCGCGCACGGGCCTGCGGCGCTTTTTCACCTCGTCAACCTCGTTTCAGGTGCTCCAGCGTGCGCGCAATTCGGTGATGATCGCGCGCTAGTCCCGCCCCGATGTCAAGTGGTGCCGCTCATCTGGTTGAGTGCCCAGCGTCCGCAGATGACACAAGAGCCACTTCGACCCGTTTCCAGGCCAACCATGAGCGAAGCGACCCAAGGATACGCGTTTGGCCTGATCGCGATCGGCGCCATAATTATTTTGAGCGTGGTCATACGCTTCGCCTCAGCCAAGATCTCGTTGCCCGTCGTCGTCGGTTATGTCCTGACCGGCATCGTGTTCTCGCTCATCGACGCCGAAACCGAACTGGTCAGCAATACAGTTAGGCACGGTTTCGGGTTTTTGGCTGAAATCGGCGTCATCGCCATCTTGTTCCGCGTTGGCCTGGAGAGCGATCTCGAATCCTTGTTCAAAGTTCTGGGCAAGGCGTTCATCGTTTTCATATCGAATTTCGTCGTGGCCGGTGCGTTGGGTATCGCAGCCATCCTGATGTTCACTGATTTCGGGATCGTAGCGGCGCTCTTTGTGGGCGCTGCGCTCAGCGCGACCAGCGTCGGTGTTTCGACCGCAATGTGGCGCGATGCCGGTGTGCTTGAAACGACGTCCGGTGCGCTGCTTGTCGACGTGGCGGAGCTTGACGACATTTCCGCCATTATCGTTCTCGGCCTGCTCTTTACCCTTGTGCCTCTGATGAACGGAAGCGGGGACGCCTCCATAGCGCTCGCATTGGCAAACGAATCGGCTGTGCTGCTCCTCAAGCTCGGCCTTTTTCTCGCCGCCTGCTACTTGTTCACGCGCTATCTCGAAGAGCCGCTTGTGGGACTGTTTCGAACGCTTGATCCCCAGTTTGGGCCCATGTTGTTTGCCTTCGGAATGGCGCTTTTGGTCGCCGCCGCCGCCGATCTGTTGGGGTTTTCGCTTGCCATCGGCGCCATGTTCGCCGGCCTGGCGTTCTCCAGTCCGCCGACCGACCGCTTGGTCAACCACGCCTTCGAGCAAATCTACCTGCTCTTCTCGCCCTTCTTTTTCGTCTCGATCGGGTTGGCTGCCGACGTTTCGGCGATGTCGGGGGCTTTCGCGCTCGGCGGTCTTTTGCTCGTCGTTGCGGTAGCAGGCAAAGTGCTTGGTACCGGCCTTCCCATCCTGTGGCTTGGCCCGCCTGGGCAGAGCTGGCTGTTTGGCATGAGCATGGTGCCGCGCGCCGAAATTGCACTCATTGTCATGAGCTATGGATTAAGCTTGGGAAGTTGGGCCGTTCCGCCGGAACTCTATGGCGCCATGCTGATCGTCAGTCTGGCCACCTGCATCATCGGTCCCCTCGCGGTGACGCAGCTGTTGCGCAAAAGCGACCTCACCAAGCTTTGAGGCGCTATTTGCGGCCACTCATACATCGATCCAAAAGGCGTTCGACGCGCTGGTGGCGATTATCATATCGAGATAGATCACCTTGTTGACAGCCGTCAGCAAGGATCGCCGTTTATCGGGCTCGGCCGGATTGGCCTGGTCGATCAGCTGGAAAAAACGTTCGCTGAACCATGCGTAAGCGGCGATATAATCGGTCATCTGAACGCCGGCGGCCCGGTGTCGCTCCCAAATCAGATTGACGTGGGTCTGGTAGGCAGGTTCGAACTTGCCTGCAAACAGCGCTCGCCAATAGATAAGTTGCGCACTCTTGATGGCAGATAGATCTTTCGACTCGAACAGCCGTTTTGAACTGGTCTCGAGCAAATGCTCGTAAAACTGCTCGATCAGGTCCGGCATGTGCGGATCGATGATCGTCCAGGCCGCCTTAGCGCGCTCAACCTGCTCCGCATCCAGGGCCAGGAGGTTCAGATACCTGTCGATTTCCGAACTCATGCGCGTGTGCAATTTATCGTTTCCCGCTGCATGACCGGCTTGCCGAGCCGGATCGTTTGACTGATTCCTGCTTACTCCTGGGCTTACTGTCCCGAAAGCCCGACTTGACCCGCCGGGCCCATCGTATGCTCTCGTTGCCGAGCCTTACGTGCGTACGTCGCTCAGCGGCGGCCTGCACTGGGCGGACGGCATTCGCCCCATCCATTGCGATGACGCGTCAGTTGTTTTACCACCGCTGCATGAACGCCCCCATTGATATGGATCACGTCGCTTCGCTCGCCGCCGATCCGGCCTGCGCGGCAATCTTGACAAGTCTGTTGAGCGAGCGGGCGATGCGGGCCAAGGAACTTTCCCGCGAATCGGGCGTGCCGCTCGAAAGCGTCCGCGCCCAGCTTGACGGTCTGGGCGCATTGCACCTGATCACACCGGTCCGTCAGGGCGGACGGCGCTATTTCCGGCTGGCTGGAAAGGACACGGCACGGCTGCTTCAGAACCGATTTGGTCTGCGTGCCCATCCGCCGCAGGCGCGACTGCGCACCGGACCAAGCGATCCGGCCCTGCGCCGGGCGCGCTCCTGTTATGGCCACTTGGCCGGCGACCTGGGCGTTTGGCTGTATGATCGATTGATCGTTCGGGGGACCATATCGTTTAAGGACGGCGCGCTGGAATTGACACCGGCCGGCGCGCGGTTCCTCGCCGAACTGGGCGTAGACGTCGAGAACGCCGACACGCGCCCATCGTGCAGGACTTGCCTAGATTGGAGCGTTCGCCGCTACCATCTGGCCGGCGACCTGGGCAGGGCGCTGTTGGCCGGGTTTTTCGAGCTCGGCTGGGCGGCTCCGGCGCGTGGCTCGCGTGCCGTGCGTTTCACGCCCAGCGGATCGACCGCGCTCAACGAGTATTTCGGCTAGGCGATGACGCTACAAGACACGCCCACGGGCGCCTATTTTTCTGCTCCGCTTGCCGCCCATTTGGCCGCCGTCGGCGCGCTTGGCCTCATGTATGCACAAAACATGGCCGTGCTCGGCGGCCTGAACACCGTCGTCATGATGTCGATCGTTCAGATTTTTGCTGTCGCGCTCCACGCGACGGCCTGGGCGCGCGCCGCTCGGATGTCGTTTGGCGCCAGGTCTGTTCTTGTCGTTCTTGCTCTGCTTGGCCCGCTATACACTCTGCTGGTGTTTGCGCTTTACGTCTTTACAGCCACGCAGCAGCCGGTCCTGCAGGCCATCCCGCTGGTGCTGGTCGTCATGTGTCTGGGGTGCATGGGGTTGGCGTTGCGCCGGCCTTAAGGCGGCTTTCTAGATCAGATAGCGCGTACCGATCGCATAGCCGCCCGCCCGCTGGTTGCGGTAGTAGCTGGCATGCAACACCGTGCGATTGTCTATCGCGGCGATCTCGCCAACCGGCGTGGACGCGGTCCAAGGTTGATCAAGCACGATATCGCCCAGCAATTGGTCGAGCGGCGCAGCCTGGAAAATATCGTATCGAATTTTAAAGTCCTCCGGCGCTGCGTTTCCATTGGCCTCGCGCTTGGCTTGCAATGGGCCGACGGCGTTGGCGATGAAGATGGTCGAAGACGTGCGCGGCTCGCGTTGAACCGGATCCGAACAGTCGCGCGTATACATTGAAATCTGGTTCGGCTGGCTTCCGCCCCTGTCGGTATGGAAGCGCAAATCGGGAAAAATATTATGTTGGCATTTGCCGCGTTCGTGGACGTGCGCGTTGCGCATAACGACCGGGCCAAACGCGTCGATGGCGCGGCGCAAATCATCGCCGATGACCAAGTCGCTGTCATAGAGATGCAATTCGACCGGCTGCTCGAATTCGACGATCAGGCCGAAATTGTCGAATGCCGGGGCAATACCGAGCGCATTGCAGGCCGCCTTCAGACCATGCGGCAACAGATCGGCATAGTGCCTCTCTATGCGTGCAGCGTACTGGGGGATGGCGATTTTTGCTTCGAATGGGCTTCCAGCTGCGCGGCCGGAGAACGTACCCTTGGGTTCGAGCTGCAGCGCCGCGATACCGTCGTCGCCGATCATGGCGTCAATGCCTTCGCTGCGCCGGCTTTGAGATGATCCGCCGCGGCTTTGAATTGGAGGGGCATCAGGCGCGCGATGGTGCGCACGTCGGCTTGCAGGTCGTCCAGTTTTTGCGGGCTTGCGCCTGGGCAGGGCTGGAGGGCAAACGTCGACTGCGGGTTGTCGTCGTCCGAATAGCTCACCTTAAGCTCCCACATTGCACTCAGCAGCTTGCGAAGATTAAGGCTTTTCAGCATGTCGGCCAAAACGCGCAGGTGCAGCGTGGAGTCGCACGTGAACCACACCCGCGGGCTCTTCCAGAGCTTGCCGTCGTGGCCCAGGTGCCCCTCGCACGACCAGCAGGGCTTGAACAGTCCGGTCCGCCGCAACTCAAGCACCAGCGGTGCGATGCGCTCTTCGACTGGATAGTCTTCCCCTTCAGACGAGAGCATGGCGCAAACATTCTCGCAATCGGGCGTGCACATGCATTGGCAAGAATTCGAACCGCAGCTTGTGCATTTTTTTGTGCAATGGTCGCCGCAGACGCGCCCTGCCAGAGCTGGTCCACAAGCTTGGGCGAGCTGCCGGTCAAGTGAATCTGCCTGATTTTGAGTGAGCTTGTTGCGTTCGATCTTCATGCCGTCCCATCCCCCGTGAGACAAGGTAAGGGGCAGTATCGAGCATCGATCTCAAATTTCGGTTAAGAGCTGAGGGATCCGCCGTCACGGCGTGGGCGGCCATGGTCCTTGCCGCCGATTCCCGCGCGTCGCGGCAAATTTATTGCGACGCGCGAGAGGTGCCGGGACGCCCCGTCCAATGGATCGATGCGGATGAATTCGTCGCTGGATTGCGCTCAAATAAAGAACTTGTCGTCGTCTTCCTCGTCGTCCACCACCGCCGCCTCGGCCATTATGGTTTTGGCCTCTACGTCTTCGGCCGCGCTGGCCGGCGGCGCTTCGTCGAACTGCACGCCCACCATGTTGCCCTTGCGCCAGGCAATTCGGCCCGCGATCGGCTCTTCCTTGGAATCCAGCCTGACGAAGACGTCGCCACAGAGGCTGTCGGCCTCGTTGCACACGATCAGGCATCCTGACCCGCTCGCATTTTGCACGATACAGGAAAGGCTTTCCGATTGGTCGGCTCCGCGGACGGTGGCGCGCATGACCGTCTCGTAGCGTAGATCGTCGCGCCGGTCGTCCGCGCGAGACGCATCCCAGTTGAAATTGACCCCGGCCATCCCGTCCTTGCGCCAAACGATGGTGCCTCTGATCGGGGATTTCATCGACTTCACCTCGACAAAAATGTCATCGGGCAGCGCGGAAATGTCACCGGATTTGATCCGGCAGCCGTGTTTGCTTGCGTCGCAGATGGTGCAGACCACCCTGTTCGATCGTGTCAGGTCGCTGACCAGGGCCTCCATTGAGAGGCCGATGCGGTGGGATGCACGCTGATGATTGGTTTTCATGGCGAATTACGACTCCGTTCTTATCTCCATTGATCTTAGAAGATAGCGCCGCATCTCGCGTAAAAAATAAATATAGGATTTGAAATAAATTCATTTATAGAAGTGATAATTAAAAATGTAATATAAATATAAGAGTAAAAAATATAAGACTGTTACAAAGACACGTGAAAAACCCACCAAAAGCTGGATAATGCAATTCGTATATGTATAGAATCGGATATACAATATATTAACCAGATATATTATTTAGAATTATTGGAACCTCATTCCCCTGGCCGTGCGCGTCTGGGCGGCGGGATCTTAGCCGAATGCCGTTCCCGATTGATCGGCGTCAATGTGTCTTGCCCCTTGTAAAGCCAAACTTGGGGCGGTCCACTTCACAAGCCAATGGAGGATGCTCATGGACATGGCCCAAGTGCACGACATCGCCAAGCGCCTCGCCGCCAGCCACGGCGCCGAGGCCGAGGCCGAGGCGGCAAAAAAATTGCACGAGGCCGAGGAAGGGGGCGACGCGGAGGCAGCGGAGTTGTGGCGGCGCGTGCGCAATGCCGTACGCGAGGCCAAACCGGCCCACGAAAGCTGATCGCCCGGCAGAGGGAGGCAACGCCATGAGCCCAGAATCCACCGCTGCGCGCGCCAAGTCCGCCAAGCGCAAAGCCAAGGCTGCCGCGATCAAAGTGCTCGCGGTCGCGCCCGCCGATCTGGTTGAGGTGCTGGTTGCCGGTCTGCGCGACTTCCGCGCCGCGCCGAAATACGGTCTCTTCTTTGGCGGCGTCTATGCAGCGGGCGGATGGTTGCTTGTACTGTTGCTCGCCGCATTCAATCTGCCCTATCTGACCTACCCGCTCGCTATGGGATTCGCGCTCATCGCCCCTTTCATCGCCACCGGATTCTATGACGTCAGCCGACGACTGGAATTGGGCCAGCCGCTGACTTGGTCGGGCGTGCTGGGCTCGGTCCAAGGTGCGGGGCGGCGCGATCTGGGCTGGATGGCGCTGGTGACCGGGTTTGCGCTTGTCATCTGGCTGGATATCGCCGCCGTCATCCTGTTTGCCTTTTTTGGCCTCGGCGTCCTGCAACCCTCGCAACTGACGGAGCAAATCTTCGGCACGGGCCTGGGATTGGCCTTTCTGTTTGTCGGCAATACCGCCGGCGCACTGATAGCGTTTGCCGTCTTTTCGATTTCGGTGATTTCTTTCCCCTTGCTGTTTGACCGTGATGTCGATTTCGTTACAGCCATGATCACCAGCGTCCGGCTTGTGCGCAAAAATCCCTTTTCCATGGTGCTCTGGTGCGCGCTGATCGCCCTCCTCATCGCGTTTTCCTTTCTCACCGCTTTCGCCGCTCTGCTTGTGGTATTACCCGTTTTGGGCCATGCCACTTGGCACCTTTATCGCCGCGCGGTCGCCGCCGCGCCTTGAATGGACGCGATTGCGATGTCGTTGACGGAATACGTGCGCGATGACGAGGGCTATTTGATCGAGCCCGAGGATTGGGCGCCTGAATTTGCCCGAGCCGTGGCCGCAGAGGAGGGCATCGAACTTGGCTCCGAGCACTGGGATGCCATCGAATTCATGCGCAGCTACCAGGAACGCCAGCTGATTACGCCCGACGTGCGCCACGTCACCCGCCACTTATCCCAAAAGAACGGAACCGGGCGAAACCGCATCTTCGAACTCTTCCCCTATGGTTATGTGGAACAGGCCTGCAAGATTGCCGGAATGAAGCGCCCGCGGGCCTGGAGCACGGGCTGAATCGGGCAGAGTCCTCGCGAATATCGCCCGATCGCTCAAATGCGATCAATTGTGACAATCATTTTCTAACGATTCTTCGGTATGCTTTTGCCGAAACGAATTCAAATCGAGCATTGAAATCGCACAATCATGACCGATCCGCTCAAAGATCTACATCAACTGACCGAGCTGGCTCACCAGCGTGATGATCAATCTCGGCTTGCTCTGCTCGAACACGTTACCGACCTCTTCATGGCGTCTCCGGATTCCCACACGTCGCTGCAGCACGAATGCTTCGGCGATATTATGATGACGCTCGCCTACGCGCTCGAGCAAGAGGTGCGCGAAGAGCTCGCCTGCCGCATCGCCGAGGAGGCCGGGGCGCCGCGCCTGCTTGTCTTGCGGCTTGCCAACGACGTCATTTCCGTGGCCAGGCCCGTGCTCGAGAAAAGCCCTGCATTGACCGAATGCGACCTCATCGGGCTCGCCCGTGCGCGCAGCCAAGACCATCTTTTCGCGATAACACGCCGCGTCGACATTCGCGTGCGCCTGGCGGCGGTGCTGTGCGAACGCGGTGACGACCACGTGGTCGAAAGCTTGCTGAAAAACGAATCCGCCGACATCGCGTCCGAGACCCTCCAGCGCGTTGCAGACAGAGCCAAGGGCTCGACTGTTCTGCAGTCGGCGCTGATCTCGCGCGGCGATGTGCCCAAGATCGTGATCATGGACCTGATCGATCACGTATCCGAGAAGCTCAAACATCAACTGCTGCACCGGTTGACCGATGCGGACAAGACCAATCTCGACGTCGTCATCGCCGCCTTCAAGGCGCAAGCCAAGGCCGCCGAGGCAAGCGCCGTGGAACTGGAAATCAAGGAATTGGCGGATTCCGGCAAGCTCAATCAATACGTGCTGATGCGTTTCGTCTCTCGGGGCAAGTACCAGCATTTTCTGCTTGGGCTCGCGCGCGTGGCCAGCATCGGCGTACCAGCTTGCCTGAAGATCCTGGGCGACGACACCGGCACCGCGCTGGCCATCGTCTCCCGCGCCAACGGCTTCGGCGCCAAAACGTTGAAACGGATTGCCATGTCGCCACTGACCGGCATCCCGGCCGATCTCAAGCGCGTGCGCGACCTGGTGACGATGTACAACCGGTTGAGCCTCGATAATGCCCGGGCCGCGATGTCGCATTGGCGCGCGCGCAAGGACGGCCTGCCCGTCATGCCAGAGGGTTCTGCGCCGCGGCTTCCGCGTGGCCGTCCGGCCCCGCCTGTGCTCGCCTCTGCCAGCGCCTGAACTCCCGGCGCGCATCCGCGCCTTCCCATTCTGTGTGAACTCTTTTGATCCCGGCCTCAACCGGCGAATTGGGCGTGATCCCAACCCCGTGCGCCGCCATGCAGCATCGGGTGGGCGGATCGCGGCGTGCTATTCCATTTCGAGACCGGAAGCCAACCATTGAAAATTGGAGAGCGGNGTGTATCTAAGTGTAATGCAACGCAATTATCGGGTTGGCATATCTGGGAGCAANCGATTATGAGCACAGCCGAGGCGCCGCTCGGCGACGTTGAGTTCGTCGATTTCTGGAACACCGTTCTCGTTCCTAAATTCATCCGGTTCAAGCATGTCCTGGTGGACGGTCTGACCCATCACTCCGAGGCGATCTTTCCGACGTTGCGGGTAAACGAAGGCGACCATGTGCTCGATGTCGGCTGCGGCTTCGGCGACACCGCCATAAAACTCGCCCGCTGCGTCGGCCCCTCGGGCCGGGTCGTTGGGCTCGATTGCTGCGAGGCGTTCATGGACTATGGGCGCAAGGACGTGGCCGAAGCGGGCCTTGCGAACGTCAGCTTCGTCAATGGCGATGCGCTGATCGCGTCCTTCGAGCCCGAATACGATTTCGTCTTTTCGCGTTTTGGCACGATGTTCTTCTCCAATCCCGTGGCGGGCTTGAGAAACATGCGAACGGCGCTGAAGCCCGGCGGCACCGTCACCCACATCGTTTGGCGCGACCGCACCGACAATCCGTGGCTCAGCATGGCCAAGGACGTGGTTCTTCAGTTTCTGCCGCCGCCGGGAGAAGACGCGCTGACCTGCGGACCGGGCCCATTTTCGTTGGCCAACGAAGAGATGGTGACCAAGATGATGGAGATCGCGGGCTACCAGGACATCGCCTTCGAGCGGGTCGATGCCCCGGTTCTGGTGGGCCGGACGGTCCAGGACGCGATCGACTTCCAGCTCGCCATCGGGCCGGCCGGCGAGGTGTTCCGTGAGGCGGGCGCGGAGGCTGAGGCCAAACGGGCTGAAATCGAGGCCGCTCTGGCCGAGGCGATTTCCGCTCAGAAGACGGACGCCGACGGCATCGTGATGGAGTCCTCCTCCTGGGTCATCAGCGGTACCAATCCCGGATAGGCGACAGATTCCGGCAGCAGCGCGGTGAAATTCGGCGGATGCGTCGCCGCGGCGGGCTCAAGGCTTTTTCGGCTCTTCGGCCCGCGGCAGATCGATCACCCGGCCGCCGTCCTTTTTGGGGTCGATGTGGAAGCCTTTGCGAACTTCCACATTGCGCAACATGACGTTGAGTGCCGTCACGTCGAACGGGTCGGGATTGAGCGGCTCGGAATATTTTTCTTTCAGGCTGTGCAGCATTTCGAGCTCGTTGGGCATCAGTGCGTCCTCGACCGCGCCCGTCTCTTCGATGAGGCGCGTCAGTTCCGCATAGGCCGTGATGTCGAACATGGGGCGCGTTTCCTGGACCGCAGTGGCCCCATCCTAATTGGGCCGCGGGACGATTTGGAAATATTATGAGTTTCGGTGCAACCCCTCACCCTTCACTCGGCAAATACGCCTTGGCCTCGGCCTTGACGAAGTCGATCAGCGCCCGGGTCTTGGCGGGCAGATGCGCCCGGTCGGGCGTGATGAGCGAGATTGGCCGCTTGCGCCGCACCACCTCCCACTCGGGCAGCAGGCGCACCAGTGATCCCGAAGCGAGTTCGCCCGGTATCGCGTAATCGGGCAGCACGCCCACGCCCACGCCCTCGAGGATGAGCGTCTTGGCCGCTATGCCGCTTTGTGTCGTGATCGATGCTTCGAAATCCATGCTCACCACCTTGCCTGAGGGTGCACGCAGCCGCAGGCGCTCGGGGTCGGGCAACTGGGCGATCGATATCCAGGGCGCGTTCGCCAGGTCGGAGGGTTCGGCCACGCCCTGGGCCTTGGCCCATTGCCGCGCCGCGCAGAGCACGAGCCGCATATATCCGATCCGCGACATGCGCAAATTGGGATCCTGAACCTCGCCGACGCGGATCGCCAGGTCGATATTCTCTTCAATCAAATTGACCGGATTGTCGTCGAGCACCAGGTCGAGCCGGATCTCGGGGAAGCGCGCATGGAAATCCGCGGCCAGATTGGTGAACACCGTAAGGCCGAAATTGACCGAGCATGAAATGCGCACGAGGCCGCGCGCGTCCGCCAGTCCCGTCTCGAGCTCGGCCTCCGCCGCCTCGGCCACGTCCAGCATCTGCCGGCATTTTTCGTAGAACCGCCTGCCCTCCGCCGTCAGCGCCAGCTTGCGCGTTGTGCGGACCAGGAGCTGCGCGCCGAGATTTTCCTCGAGCTTCGCCACATGCGCGCTCACCACCGACTTGCTCAGATTGAGCACCCCGGCGGCGCCCGTAAAGGTGCCCTCCTCGACGACCTTGGCGAACACGCCCATGCGGTACAGGTCTTTCAGCATTGTCCACTCAAAGCGAATAATCGTTCTTATTTTTCGTTATTTTCAAAACTAACGCAATGAATTACTCTTCAAGGCGAATGGACGCACCAGGGCCGAGACAACCTTCGGCGCCGGTCGGCGCGCCGCCCAAGGGCGGGGATTAATGCAAGGATTTTCACTATGACGAACGTATTGGTTGTCGGCGCCGATACTGGCATCGCCAACGCCATGTGCCGCCAGCTTCACGCCCGCGGCGACGACGTGATTGCGGCCTGCCTCGGCGACGGCGCTGACCTGAAAGAGGCGGGCATCAAAGTCGAGGCCGGCGTCGACGTGACGTCCGATGCCGCGATTCAGAGTTTGGCCGAACGTCTCAAAGCTGCCGGCGCCCAAATCGACAACTTGATCCACGTGGCCGGCGTCCTCGGTCTCGACGAATTGGGTCAGATCGATATGGCCGACGTCACCCGTCAGTTGGAGATCAACGCCGTTGGACCGCTGCGCACGATCCAGGCGATGGTGCCCTTTCTGCACGAAGGCTCCAAGGTCGGAATTGTCACCAGCCGGGTCGGATCGCTTGGCGACAATTCGTCCGGCGGCATGGGCTACGCCTACCGCATGTCCAAGGCGGCCGCCAACATGCTTGGTCTGAACTTACATCACGATTTCAAGAAGCAGGGCATTGCCATGATCATCCTGCACCCTGGCATGGTGAAAACCGATTTGACGAAAGACTTTCATGGCATGGACGGGCTCGAATTTATTACACCCGATGAGGCCGCCGCCGGTCTGATCCAACGCGTGGATGATTTGACGCTGGCGACATCGGGTGAATTCCGCCACTCCAATGGCGAGTTGCTGCCTTGGTGAGGTGCGCAAGCACGGCCGGCCGCGCTGGCGCGGAACGGCCACAAGTAACCTAAAGGGAGGAAGTCATGCTGAAAATTTTTACATACAACTGTCCGGGTTGGGGCGTTCCCTGCGTGAGCCCGTTCGTTTCAAAGGCGGTCTATTACCTCAAAATGGCGGACGTACCGTTTACGAGCGAACGCCAGGACCTGATGAAGCTCCAGGAGGACGCGCCCTTTGCGAAATTGCCTTACATCGTCGACACCGACGGCACCAAGGTCGCGGATTCGACCGAGATCATCAAATATCTGAAGGCGGCTTATGGCGATCCGCTCGACGGCGATGCCGACGAGCGCGAGCAAGCCGCGATCCATGCATGGAACCGTTTGATCGACGAGCATCTTTATTGGGCGGCCGTCATCGAGTCGCGCTGGGATGACGATTCGAATTTCGACATCTACCGGCCGTTCCTGGTGGGCATGGAAGAGGTCCCCGATGAGGTCAATGCGATCCTCGACCAATTCCGGGTCATGGTTCGCGAAGAACATGTTGGCCATGGTCTGGGACGCATGCCAGCTGAGATCGTCTACGAACGCGCCCGCCAGGACGTCGAAGCGATTTCGGCATATTTGGGCGATCGGCCTTTCTTCATGGGCGATAAGCCCCGCTCGATCGACGCCGGGCTGACCTCGATGCTGAAGCACATCATGTATGTGCCGTTCAAGTTCCCGACCAAGGATCTGGCGTTGAGTAAGAAAAACCTGGTCGATTACGTGCAGCGCATCGAAGCGCACTTCGGCTTGGAAGAGCTCAGCAAGGCGGCCTAAGCGGCGCCGGCCTGGCCGGAGCCGATATCGAAGTGACCGGATGGATCGCTGTCGGTTGAACTGTATCTGTCGTCGACGGCAACGGACGTTCAGCAGCGTCAGGTTGTGCTCAACCTGGCGGCTGCCCGTCTGACAAACACGCATAGGAGGACCCATGTCTGGACCCCTGTCAGGAATCCGCATCATTGATCTGACGGCTATGCTGTCGGGCCCGTGGGCAACGTGTCTGCTCGCCGACCAGGGCGCGGACGTGATTAAGATCGAAATCCCCGATAAAGGCGAGTTCGTCCGCGCGATGGGGCATTCTCAGGCAGGGCTGCCGGCGATGTTTCTCAACATCAATCGCAACAAGCGCTCGCTCAGCGTGAACTTGAAGGACCAGAAGGGCGTCGATCTGATAAAGCGCTTGGTCGCTGACGCCGACGTGGTGGTGCAGAATTTCAGACCAGGCGTCGTCGAGCGGTTGGGCGTTGGCGCCGATGATTTGCGCGCCTTGAAGCCCGAGCTTATTTACGTCTCGATCACGGGCTTTGGCGAAAAGGGGCCCTGGTCCCACAAGCCGGTCTACGATCCCGTCATCCAAGCGGTTTCGGGCTTGACCACCATCCAGGCGGGCTCCGATGAGGAGCGGCCGCGGCTGGTGCGCACCATCGTGCCCGATAAGCTTTCGGCCGTCACGATTTCCCAAGCCATCACCGCCGCGTTGTTCGAACGCGAGCGGTCCAGCGAGGGCCAGCACGTGCGGATTTCGATGCTCGATTCCGTGCTCCAATTCCTTTGGGCCTCCGACATGAACGCCCACACCTTCACCAATAAACCGGTGACCGAACAAAAGGCCGCAGGCTTCATCGACCTCATTTATGAGACCAAGGACGGTCACATGACCGTGGCCGTGATGAGCGACAGGGAGTGGCGTGGTGTTTGCCAGGCCTTTGAAAAACCGGAATGGCTGGACGACCCCCGCTTCGAGAACGCCGCGCTGCGCGACGAGAATGTCATTGATCGTTTGACGATAACCCAAGAGGTGCTCAAGACCCGCACCACCGGCGATTGGATGGAGCGGCTCGAGGCCAATGACGTGCCCTGCTCCCCGGCGCTGAAGCGCAGCGAGGTCTTCAATCATCCCCAGATCGTGGAGATGGGGTCCATCGTCACCTACGAGCACCACGCCGCCGGCCCGCTGCGCCAAGCCCGCCATGCCGCCCGCTTCGAGCGCACGCCGGCCGGGATCCGCATGGGCGCGCCGTTGTTGGGTGAACACAACGACGAAGTGCTCGGCGAGTTGGGGCTCTCGTCTGATGAGATTGCAGCGCTGAAGGCGGACGGAGTCGTGGGCGCGGAAATTGATAAGGCCGACCAGCAGGCGGCAGAATAAGGGAGCAGCGCTCCTTCAAGATCTTCCCTGGGGGTAGTGTCCCAGCGGGATCGGAGCCGGAGGGTTGCAGCCCGTCGGTTCCGGTCCCATTTTCAAGGGGCTGATCGCCGGGTGGGATCTTGTATGATCGAAGAGACCGGAAAAGAGGCGAGGCGTGCCCGCAGGGCGCGACCGGGATGTGAGTTAAGTGATTGAGCTCTATTACGACGCGACTCCCAATGGGCGTAAAGCCCTCATCATGCTCGAAGAGTGCGGGCTGCCTTACAANCTNAATTGGATCGAGATTGCCAAGGGCGACCAGCATCATCCGGACTTTCTGGAGATATCGCCCGGCGGCAAGATTCCAGCCATCGTNGATCCAGATGGTCCAGCCGGCAAGCCCGTCACCGTTTTCGAGACGGGCGCGATCTTGCTGTATCTCGCCGAAAAGACGGGGAAGTTTTTATCCTCCGACCCGGTCGAACGCCTGGACGCCATCAAGTGGCTGTTCTGGCAAACCTCCAGCATGGGTCCTTATGTCGGCCAGGCCGTTCATTTCATCAATTATGCCCGCGACCGCGGAATCGAGGACACCTACGCGCTGGAGCGCTACAGCGCCGAGGCCGANGGCGTTTACGACGTGCTGGAAGAACATCTCGAGGGCCGCGACTATGTCGCCGGCGACTACTCGATTGCCGATATCGCGATCTTCCCATGGGTGCGCGTTGCCAAGGGCCACGGAATTGACATCACCCAGTACGACAATATTAGAAATTGGAGCGCCAGGATTTCCGAGCGCCCGTCCACCCGCGTCAAGCCAACGATCCCAGAAAAGGACGCCTCCTTCGAGCGCATCGATGGCTCAGACGAGGAATCCTGGAAAAACCTGTTCGACAAAAAACCTAAATCCGCCGCGCAAACCGCAAAGACCACGTGAAGACCCGCGCGGCGCCGCCTGCAGTTGAGAGGATTTCCCTATGAACGTACACGTCAAGCCAACTTTGCCGATGCTCATCAATGGCCAACTCGTCGCATCAAACAAGACATTCGATGTCACGAACCCATCCACCGGCACGACCTTCACTCAATGTCCAGACTGCACCAAAGAGCAGTTCGAAGAGGCGGTCGCCGCGGCCAAGAGCGCATTCGCGGCCTGGGGCAAGACGAGTTACGAAGAGCGCAAGGCGCTGTTGGAGCAGCTGGGCGCCCGCCTCACCGAAAATGCCGACACCCTGGCAGAGCTGATCACTCTGGAAAACGGAAAACCGCTTGCCAAGGCCAAGCAGGAAATCGCCGCCAGCGTATTCTGGCTGAAGGGCTTTGCCGCGATCGACTTTCCTGTCGAGGTGTTGAAGGACAATGACACTCAGCGCGTCGAGCTCCACCGTAAACCGCTGGGTGTCGTCGGACTGATTTTGCCCTGGAATTACCCGCTCATGACCGCGATGTTCAAGCTGGCTCCGGCACTGATCGCCGGCAACACCATCGTTATGAAACCATCGCCCTACACGCCGGTGACGACCCTGAAATTGGGCGAGATCGTCCAAGACCTCTTCCCCGCCGGCGTCATCAATGTGCTCTCGGGCGGAAACGAGCTTGGCGCCTGGATCAGCCAACACCCGGAAATCCGCAAAGTCAGCTTCACCGGCTCCACGGAGACCGGCAAGAAGGTGATGCAGAGCGCCTCGTCCAACTTGAAGCGCGTCACCATGGAGCTCGGCGGCAACGACGCCGGCCTCGTGCTCGACGATATCGATCCGAAAATGATCGCCAATGATTTGTTCTGGTCGCGGTTCTCGAACAACGGCCAGGTCTGTGTCGCGATGAAGCGCCTGTTCGTGCCCGAAAAGCTCGCAGAACCGATCGCAGAGGAGATCGTCGAGGTCGCCAAAAAGGCGAAGATTGGCGATGGCTTCGAAGAAGGCAGCGAGATCGGCCCGGTCCAAAACAAGATGCAATATGAGAAGGTGAAGGCGATCCTCGAGGACGCCGTCTCAAAGGGCGCGAAGGTGCTCTATCAGAGCGAGGTGCCGGAGGGTGACGGCTATTTCTTCCCGATCACCATCTTGACCGACGTAAAGCCGGGCATGCGCATCATTGACGAAGAGGCTTTCGGCCCGCTGATGCCCATTCTCACATATAGGGATGAGGAAGAAGCCCTCGAGCGCGTCAACGACTCCGAATACGGCCTTGGCGGCTCGGTTTGGAGTTCCGACGTGGAGCGCGCCAGCGCCCTGGCAGAGCGCATCGAATCCGGGACGGCCTGGGTCAATCAGCACCCCTCGATGGCGCCCGACGTTCCCTATGGCGGCGCTAAGCAGTCGGGCATCGGCGTCGAGAGCGGCCGCTGGGGTGTCGAGGAATATACCCAGATGCAGGTTGTCAGCGTCAAGAAGTCTTAGGCGCGCGAGCGCGCCTCCAGCGAATTGATACGGGCGGGGCCGAGGCCCCGCCCTTTCTTTATGGCGGCCGGCTCGCGCCCTGCTTTGCGCATCTGTGCGCTGATGGCTACTTTAGCCCGCCGTCTCCGGCCGATTCGCCTTCTTCCAACGTATCTGCCCGCAAGGAGTGCAAGGGATGCGTTCGCTCATCAATTGGCTCGACGACAATGTCGAGCGCGTCGTTATTTTGCTCAACTACGCTGCGCTCGCAGCCATCATCTTCGTCGAAGTGATCCGCCGCTTCGTTTTTTCCGAGCAAGCCGCTTGGAGCACCACCATCCCCATCTATCTCTTCCTTTGGGTCGTTTGGATGGGCTGCGCCTACAACGTCAAGACGCGGAGCCATTTGCGCTTCGACGAGTTGCGCACCCGCCTTCCCTATGTGGCCCAAATGGCCTGTCTGTTGCTCGACGCCGTGCTTTGGATCGTCTTTTCGGCGATCGTCATCACGTACACAAGCGAGCAGGTCATGATCGCGCGCGAGAATTTTTCCATCGTCCAGGGCACCGACAACGTCATGCAGTGGTGGTTCTATCTCGCCACTCCGATCGCCTTTTCGCTCGTGGTCGTGCGCACCTTGCAGAACCTCAACGAAGACATTGCGGCCTATCGCGCCGGCGCGCCGCTGGCCGTTCGTTCGACCGCATTCCAGCAGGACAACGCCTAGATGGATGCCCTCTTGATCACCCTGTTGTCGCTCGCCGTCACCGGGCTTTTCGTCCTGGGCGTGCCAATTTTTCTGGTGATCGGATTCTGGGTGATCGGCGCCAGTCTGGTGATCGACTTCACCCTCGCCAATCTGGGCGTCACGCTGTACGAGGGACTCAATTTTTACGGCCTGCTCGCCATGCCGCTCTTCGTCTTGACCGGCGATCTGATAAAGGGCGCCGGCATCGCAAAGCGCCTGTCCGACTTCGCCTATAGCGTGCTCGGTTGGATGCGGGGCGGTCTTGCCATGGCGTCTTTGGGCGCATCGGGGTTGTTTGCCGCCATATCGGGTTCGAACTCGGCAACCACCGCGACTATCGGCTCGATCATGCACCCCGAGATGGTCAAGGGCGGCTATGACGAAAATTTCGCAGCCGCCACGACGGCCGCCGGGGGCACCGTCGGCATTATCATTCCGCCATCGATCATTTTCATCGTCTATGGCTTCCTGCTGAACATTTCGGTCAGCGACCTCTTTATCGGTGGGATATTGCCGGGCGTCCTGATGGTCATGGCCATGCAATTTGCCTGTTGGCTCGTTTGCCAACTGAACGGATGGGGCCACCTGATTTCCTTTGCGCCGCAGCGCATTTTGCTCGCCGGGCTCGCCGCCTGGCCGGGTTTCGCCGCGATCGCGCTTGTTATATGGGGCATTTATTCAGGCGCTTTCTCGCCGACCGAGGCGGCGGGGGTCTCGGCCGGCTTCTGTTTGCTGGCAGGACTTGCCTTCTATCCGCTCCACCAGCAGTTGCTTCGAAGCGGGCGCGTGGGGTCAAGCGATGACGCCCGCCTCTCCGGTCTCGTCATCGAGGGCTTTTCGCTCTCAACCGTGCCCGATCTCATCATGCGATCCGGCCGCATCACCGGCATGCTGGTGCCGTTGGTCGCGGTCTCCGTCGTCATGCAGCAGATTTTGACATTGCTCGGCGCCAACGCCTTCGTCACGCAAATTTTGGGCGCCCTCGGCGGCTATTACGCCGTTCTTTTCGCCTGCATGGCGCTGGTCCTGATCGCCGGCACATTTTTGGAGAGCTTGCCCAACACCATAATCCTGGCGCCGATCCTGGCGCCGATCGCGGTCGGTATCGGCGTCGACCCGATCCATTTTGCGGTGATCTTTTTGGTCGGCGACGCCATAGGCTTCATCACGCCGCCTTACGGGCTCAATCTCTACGTGGCGAGCGGCATCACCGGCATTCCCTATTTCAGACTGCTGAAATACACCCTGCCCTATCTGTTGGCGCTGATGCTCGCCTGGATGGCCATCGCGCTGGTGCCCGAACTCTCCACCGCACTCCTGGTGCACGAGGGCGCGGGCGTCTACTCGAACCCTTAAGTCCGCCACCAGCGCCGCGGTTCCACATTGATCGCCTCGCGGTCGGCTGGAATTTCGCGCGCGATATCATAGATCTCCTGATAGGTATCCAGCCCGCCGGCCCAGCCATTGAGCCGCTCGCGCCAGACTTCCCAGGCCTTGGGCTGATGCCTTGGCGAGCACATCTCCTCGGCCTCCTTGATGGCATCGTCTGAGAGTGCCGCGACACGCACCTTGCCCTTGGCGTAATGGGTCCCGGGCAATGGCGGATTGCTCGAGCCGACGATCTGGAAGAGCCCGGCCTCGTTGCAGCCCTGCACCCAAATCTGGGTCGTGTAGGCAGATTCCATGACCGCGTCTTGGAGTTCCGGCGGTAGCGCCTCGAAAGACTGCAACCGCATTGCCGTTCCCGCGCAGCCGGAGAAAAACTTGAGCTGCACGTCCTGCGACATGACGGGCACCATGTTGGCGTGGACGGCGGCGCTCGACCACGTCTCGGCCCCGTCCACCAAACCTTGCTTCAGGCCGTCAAGCGTCTCCTCCCAGGCGATCGGGACCGGGTTTAGTTTCATCAGATCCATGGCGATCCGCCCGAGCTGCGTGCCCGTCACCCGGTTCTTGGTGCCAGCCAATTCGGTCACGCTTTTGACCGTGGGCCGGTCCTGCCATTTCTTGCCCAGCATCAATCCGCGCAGCTCGCCATGGGTGAACAGAAGCTGCAGCTTGTGGCGTTTGCGCAGGGGCTCGCGCAGCAGCGCCTCGCTCTTTGGGTGGTAGAAAAAGTGATACATGGCGGCCCGGCTCGGAAACATATAGGCGTAGTCGAGCACGTTGAAATATGGCGCTCCGCCGGCTGCGTTCTGGGTCGACGATACATAGATATCGACGATGCCCTGCAGCGCTTTTTTCACACAGTCGAGCTGACCGCAGATCTGATTGGCGCCGAGGAACTCGATTCGAACCGCGCCGTCGGTTCGCTCCTCGAGGTCTTGCACGAAGCGCAGGGCGCCCGAATGCTCGATCTGCTGAACGAATTCGTTGATGGTGGCGGCGCCGAACTTCAGCGTCACCTGGGGCTGCGTCTCGAAGCGTTTCTGATAGGTGGAGTTGGCGGCATGCGCCAGGCGCGGCAGCGTGACGGCGCCTGTAAGGCCGGAAAGGCCGAGCAGCGTCGAGGTGACGCCATAGCGCCCGGTGAGCCGCAGGAAGTCGCGCCTGTTCACGCCCAGCAGTCTTGAATTCAATGAACGCTTCATTCCGCGCAGCCCTCTGATGTTCGATCGCCCGTTGTATGTGCACATCTGAGCGGCCGCGGGCAACAGCGCGCGCGTGTAATTACGTTGCACTTTCGTAAGCCAGGGCCGCATCGGGAGCTCGCGAGGCCGCCCGTAATTGTCCGCGATCACATTCGCGCGATGGCGCCCGACACGGTGGCGCATGCCCGCCCGCGCCTATATGGTTTGGGCCGAAAACGTCGCGAAACCCGGAGGACGCATCTCGGCCAATGACGGAGCAGAAGACAAGCTTTCTTATCACCAACGCGACGACGGGTGACACTTTCGAACAGGCGGCGGACGATTGCGTTCTGCGCGCTGCGTTGCGCGCTGGGATCGGCCATCGCTACGAGTGCAATTCGGGCGGCTGCGGAAGCTGCAAGTTCACGCTTGTCTCGGGCGATGTGGAGGTGCTGTGGGAAGATGCGCCAGCCCGCCGCGAACGCGACGCCGAGAACAAGCGCTATTTGGGCTGCCAGACGCGCGCCCGCGGCGATCTCACCATCGATGTGCGCACGGGCTCGAGATTCGCGCCGAAAATTCTACCCAGGATATGCGGGTCGGAATTTATTGGCTTCAGGGACCTCACCCACGATATCCGCGAATTCAGCCTCAAAGCCGAGGGTCCCGCGGTTTTTTTGCCCGGCCAATACGTGATTTTTCACCTGGGGCAGGAGCCGACTTGGCGGTGTTATTCCATGAGCAATCTGCCCAACGACGACGGCCTTTGGCAGTTTGCAATCAGGCGTGTGGCGGGCGGAGCGGCAAGCGAGCGGTTGTTTGCGATGAAACAGGGCGAGCGCATCAGCTTCGACGGGCCCTACGGCATGGCCTTCGCGCGCCCCGAGAGCCCGCGCGACGTGCTTTGCATCGCCGGCGGCTCCGGCCTCTCGCCCATGGTCTCGATCGCGCGGTCCCTCGGCCTTGACCGGGAGCAAAACAGCAAGCGGCTCCATTTTTTCTATGGCGGGCGCACGTCTGCGGACATTTGCGGCGAGGACTATCTCGACGATCTGCACGGTTTCGGCGAGCGCATCTCTTACCACCCGGTCATCTCCGAGCCCGAGCATGAAAACAGCCGGGGCTGGAGTGGCGCGACGGGCTTCGTGCACGAAGAGGTCGAGCGCGTTCTGGGGGATAATCTCAAGGATCTTGAGATTTACTTCGCCGGGCCGCCGCCGATGGCAACCGCCGTGCAGAAGATGCTGATGGGCCGCGAGGTGTCCTTCGGCCAATTCCATTTCGACAGATTCTTTTGATGACGACCGCGCAACTGCCAAAGAAGAAAGCCAAGGTGTTGGGTGTGGAGATGGCTTTCGCAGAAGAAGGCGCGGGCGACCCGATCGTTTTCCTGCACGGCAATCCCACTTCGAGCTATCTGTGGCGCAACGTAATGCCCCATCTTAAGGGCCAAGGCCGCCTGATCGCGCCCGATCTCATCGGCATGGGCGACAGCGACAAGCTGCAGGAGAGCGGCCCGGGGCGCTACACTTTCGCCGAGCACCGCGACCATCTCTTCGCCCTGCTGAAGGAGCTCGGCGTCTTGGAGAACGTGACACTGGTGTTGCACGACTGGGGCTCGGCGCTCGGCTTCCATTGGGCCGAGCAGAATGCTGCCGCAGTCAAGGCCATCGCTTATATGGAGGCTGTCGTGCGCCCCTTCAGATGGGACGAGTTTCCCGGCACCGCGCGCGACGTCTTCAAGGGCTTTCGTTCGCCCGCGGGCGAGAAGATGATCCTGGAGCAGAACATGTTCATCGAGGGCGTGCTGCCCGGCGCGATCATGCGCAAGCTCGAGCCGGAAGAAATGGCAGCCTACCGCAAACCATTCATCGAGCCCGGCGAAAGCCGCCGCCCGATGCTCACCTGGCCGCGGCAAATTCCGATCGAGGCGAGCCGCCGGAGATGGTTGAACTGGTCGAATCCTATGGCCGCTTCTTGGAAAGTTCCCCGATCCCTAAGCTCTTCGTCAATGCCGAACCCGGCGCCCTGGTGCGGGGTGAAGTGCGCGAGTATTGCCGCACCTGGGCCAATCAGCAGGAGGTCACCGTTCGGGGCACGCACTTTATCCAAGAGGATTCGCCTAACGAGATTGGCGCGGCGATTTCGGCCTGGCTCAAGGGGCTTTGATGGGCGGCGTCTGATTGGAGACCGTCTTCTGCCCGCGCCAGACCGCTGGTGCACGCGGCCTGGGTCATTCGGTCAGCCCTTGACGTTTACGACTTGGCGCAATCGATAAACGACGTCGATCAAATCCGATTGCGCGGCGATGACGGCGCCAATGTCCTTGTAGGCAGCGGGACTTTCATCGATCACGTCCGCGTCTTTCCGGCATTCGATCCCCTCGGTCGCCTTGGCGTGCTGCTCCAGGCTGATTTCCTTTTTGGCCTGGCCGCGCGACATGACGCGCCCTGCCCCGTGCGAGCACGAACAGAACGAGTCCTTGTTGCCCTTGCCCCGTACAATGAAGGAGCCGGTTCCCATCGAACCCGGGATGATGCCAAGATCGCCATCTCTGGCGCGAACCGCCCCTTTGCGCGTCACCCACACATTCGAGCCATAGTGGTTTTCTTTCACCGCATAGTTGTGGTGGCAGTTGACCGCGTTTTTCGTAACCTCAAAGGGCGGCAGGTGTTTCTTGAGTGCGGCTAAGGCCGCCGACATCATTGCCTTGCGGTTCTCCCAGGCGAAGTCCTGGGCCCAGGTAATGGCCTCGATATAATCGTCAAACAGCTCCGTATGCTCGACCAAATAGGCCAGGTCTTTGTCGGGCAAATATCTCTCGATATGCCAGCGGCGCATCTCTTCCTTTGCGCCGGAAATAAAATACGATGCGAGGCGATTGCCAACGCCCCGCGAACCCGAATGCAGCATGACCCAAACCTGGTCCTGCTCGTCCAGGCACACCTCGACAAAGTGGTTGCCAGTGCCGAGCGTCCCCAGATGCCTGGCGGTGTTGTATGCCTCGGCCTTCGGGTGCTTTTCAATAATCGCCTGGTATCTATCGTTTAGCTGTCCCCATATTTCAGCAACGCCGGACGGGATATCGCCCCACGCGCCGCGGTCGTTTGCTCTGCCATTATCGGTGCGGCCGTGCGGAATCGCCTGCTCGATTTCAGCGCGTATGGCGGTTAGCGAATCCGGCAGATCATTTGCGCCGATCGACAATTGATACGCCATCATGCCGCAGCCCAGATCGACGCCCACGGCAGCAGGTACAATCGCGCCCTTTGTTGCGATAACTGAGCCAATGGTTGCGCCCATGCCCCAGTGTACGTCGGGCATGGCGGCGACGTGCTTGTGTATGAAGGGGAGCCTCGCGACATTGCGAAGTTGCTCCCTCGCGTTATCGGCGACGTGAACGCCCTTGGTCCACATTTTCAGGGGCGAACCGTCTTCCACCTTCTCGTATTCGAAATTGGCCATGCCGCATCCCATAACACGTTCAAAACCTGTCGGGTGCGTGACTTGACCTTCGGAATGCGGAAGACCCCGCCTCGGACGGCCTGCCGACGGAGACCTGGGGCTCATAAGCGCATTGACGGATTATCGAATACTGTATACAATATACAGTAATAGCGATTTCCGCGTTGTGTGGTCCCCATGGACGCTTTGCCCCGGCAGAATTCTCTCCTTAAATCCGTCTATGAGGCGGTGCGCGATTCCATTTGCGATGGCGATCTCAAGCCCGGCGAGCGCATAACCCAAGAGGCCATCGCTGAAAAACTCGATGTCTCGCGCCAGCCGGTAAACCAGGCGCTCATCCTGCTGCGCGCCCAGGGCTTCATCCAAGACGCCGGCAGGCGCGGCGTAATGGTGACGCCGCTCGATCCAGGCGCGGTTCAAAACATTTACGAAATACGCGGCGCCCTCGACCGGCTCGCCGCGTATTTGGCCGCTGAACGCGGCGAAAGCGATATCATTGCCGAAGGTTTACGTCTCATCGAGAAGGTTCGCACGCGCATTGCCGAGGCCTCGACCGGTGAACTCGTCAAAGCCGATATGAGCTTCCACGAGTTGATCTATCAGCTATCGGGCAACGACATGATTCTCTCGTCCCTCACCCCCTACTGGCATCACCTGCGGCGCGTCATGGCGACGGTGATCGGGGAGGGCTACAGGCGCGATCAAATATGGTCCGAGCATGAAGACATATTGCGCGCGATCGAGGCGGGAGATGGCGATTTGGCCTCGGCCCGCGCGGCCGCCCATGTGGATTCGGCCTGCAGAGCTTTGACGGCGAGACTGGCCGAACAAACCGGTCTGGACAACGATTAGATTTTCAATGTGAGGAGTTGATCCCGTGGCAGAATCCAAAAAAACACCGATCCGGGTGATGATGGCAAAAATTGGCCTTGACGGTCATGACCGCGGCGTCAAGGTCGTGGCGCGTGCGCTGCGCGACGCCGGCATGGACGTCATTTACACCGGCCTGCACCGAACACCCGAAGAGGTCGCGCTGGCGGCGGTCCAGGAGGACGTCGACGTGCTCGGCATTTCGCTCCTCTCGGGCGCGCACATGACGATCTTTCCAAAGGTCTTGAATGTGCTGAAGGAACAGGACGCCAAGGGAATAATTCTTTTGGGCGGCGGCGTGATGTCCGACGAAGACGTGGCCGAACTGAAAGTGATGGGCGTAAAGGAGGTGCTGCTGCAGGACACGCCGCCCGATGCGATCATCGAGACAATTGAAACTCTCGTCGCCGAACGCGGCGCGCGTTAGGGGCGGTTCAATGGAATTCTGGTCTTTCCCCCCCAAATACGACGATTCATACCTGCCGGATGCAGGCTCCAAATACTGGTTTCCCGAGCGCGAAACCATGGATCCCGGCAAACGCGACCACCTGATTCTCGAACGACTCAAGGAAGTCACCGCCTACGCCTATGAACATGCGCCCTTCTACCGCTCCCATTGGGACCAGGCCGGATTCCACCCCGACCACCTGAAATCCTTGGAGGATTTCGAGGACAAGGTGCCGGTCATCAAGAAGGCCGATATCCGCGAGGCCCAGGCCCGGGCGCCGCTGTTTGGCGACTATCTCTGCATCGACGAAAAGGACATTTTCCGCGTTCACGGCACCTCTGGCACCACCGGGCGCCCGACGGCGTTCGCTATCGGACGCGACGATTGGGACGCGATTTCCAATGCGCACGCCCGGATCATGTGGGGCATGGGGCTTAGGCCCGGCGACATTATCTTCGTCGCCGCCGTGTTTTCGCTCTATCTGGGCGCTTGGGGCGCGCTGGCGGGCTCGGAACGCTTGGGCGCCACTTCGCTGCCCTTTGGCGCGGGAGCGGCCGGCATGACCTCGCGCGCCGTGATGTGGCTCAAGGACGTCAAGCCGAAGGCCTTCTACGGCACGCCGTCCTTTGCCCTGCATCTGGCCGAGACNGCCAAGGAGGAGGGCGTGGACCCNCGCGAATTCGAGATGGGCATATTGTTCTTCTCCGGCGAACCCGGCGCCTCGATCCCCGGCGTACGCGACCGCATCGCCGAGATATATGGCGCGCGCGTGATCGACACGGGCTCGATGGCCGAGATGACGCCGTGGATGAATTTGGCTGGTTCCGCCGAAACCGACGGCATGATCGTTTGGCAAGACGTGAGCTACACCGAGGTTTGCGATCCCACGACCTTCCGCCGCGTGCCCTATGGCGAACGCGGCACGCCGGTCTACACCCATTTGGAACGCACCTCGCAGCCGATGATCAGACTGATGTCGGGCGATTTGACGCGCTGGGAAGCCGGACCCACCCCCTGCGGGCGCACCTATCCGCACCTGCCTGACGGCGTATTTGGCCGCATCGACGATTCCTTCACGATCCGCGGCGAGAACATCTATCCCAGCGAAATCGATTCCGCGCTCAACCAGATAGAGGGCTATGGCGGCGAGCACCGCATCATCATCACCCGCGATGCGGCCATGGATGAGCTCAAGATCATGGTCGAAACCACGGCGCAAATCGCCTCCCAAGGCAAATCGGCAATCGACGCATTCGAACAAAAACTGAAAGACGACTTCAATCGCATGCTCGGTGTCAGGACCTATGTCGAAGTGGTGCCCGAGCACACGATCCCCCGCACCGACTTCAAGGCGCGGCGGGTGATCGACGACCGCGAAGTCTTTCGCGAGTTCGAAGCCAATTTGGCGGAGAAAAAATGAAGCCGATGGCCGCGATCTCATCACAGGAACTGGTAAAGGGCGTGTTCGAGGGCCGCATCTCGGCGATAGCGCGCATGATTACGCGGGCCGAAAGCGGCGACAAGGACTCCGAGGAGGCCTTGGGGCAAATCTACAAAGCCTCCCGCAACGCCCACATTGTCGGCATCACAGGGGTTCCCGGCAGCGGCAAGTCGACGCTGGTGGCCGAACTGTGCAAGACGCTCCGCAAGGGCGGCCGCAAAATCGGCGTCATAGCCGTCGATCCGACCTCGCCCTTTAGCGGCGGCGCCATTTTGGGAGATCGCATACGCATGGGCGAATTGGTGGGAGACGAGGGCGTCTTCATCCGCTCCATGGCGACCCGCGGCGCGCTGGGCGGTCTCTCTCGCGCGACCTTGCCGGCGGTCGACATCTTGGATGCGGCCGGCTACGACATGATCATCATAGAGACGGTGGGCGTCGGCCAAGACGAGGTTGATGTGGTTCGCTCGGCTCACACGACGGTGGTGGTTTCGGCGCCGGGACTGGGCGACGACATTCAGGCCATCAAGGCCGGAATTCTGGAAATCGCCGACATTCACGTGGTCTCCAAGTGCGATCGCTCCGATGCCAACAAGACAATAAGCGAGCTCAAGAATATGCTGGCTATTGGCCTGGGGCTCAGCGAGCCCAGCGCCTGGACGCCGTCGGTGATTGCCACCAGCGCGACCAAGAATGAGGGCATCGACACGCTGGCCGAAGCCATCGACGCTCATTTGGACACCCTCAAAAAAAGCGGTGAATGGCAAACCAGGCGGCTTGCCATGGCCGAAATGCGGCTGCTGAAAACCGCCGAGGACATTTTGAGAGACCAGTTCGAACGCCACCGCGCCGGCAAGGTCCAGGCACTCGTAAAACAATTGACCGATGCCGAAATCGAGCCGCATGGCGCGGCGCGCAAGCTGTTGAAAGACGTATGGAAGGAGATATTGCAATGACNGAACGCGCAAGGCGTGAGACTGAGCTGACGTCGCTCGAGANTGAATTGCGCGAATGGGAGGGGGCCGAGGTNGCGGCCTTCCAGCAGCGCCAANCAGAACGCAAGGAAGAATTCAAAACCTTCGGCGGGTTCCCGCTGAAACGCGTCTATACGGCGCTCGACTTGGCCGACGCGCCGCCTGAGGATATCGGTTTGCCCGGGCGCTATCCCTTCACCCGCGGCCCCTATCCGACCATGTATCGCGGCCGCCACTGGACCATGCGCCAAATCGCCGGCTTCGGTGTCGCCGAGGACACCAACGAGCGCTTTCAATACCTCATTGCGCAGGGCCAGACGGGGATCTCAACCGACTTCGATATGCCGACGCTGATGGGCTACGATTCCGATCATCCGATGAGTGAGGGTGAAGTGGGCCGGGAAGGCGTCGCCGTCGATACGCTGGCCGACATGGAGGCGCTCTACGAGGGCATCGATCTGGAGAACATCTCGGTCTCGATGACCATCAATCCGAGCGCCTGGATACTGCTCGCCATGTATGTCGCCATGGCCAAGAAGCGGGGCTTCGATCTCGACAAGCTCTCCGGCACCATTCAGGCCGATATTCTGAAGGAATATATGGCCCAAAAAGAGTGGATCTATCCGATCGAACCCTCGGTCCGTATTTGTCGCGACTGCATCACCTACTGCGCCGAGAACATGAAGCGCTACAACCCGATCAATATTTCGGGCTACCACATCAACGAAGCCGGTTCCTCGCCGATCCAGGAGGTCGCCTTCACGCTGGCCAACACGATCACCTATTTGGATGAGGTGACCAAGACCGGCCTCGACATCGATGCCTTTGCGCCGCGGCTCTCTTTCTTCTTCGTCTGCGGCTCGGATTTTTTCGAAGAAATCGCCAAGTTCCGCGCCGCGCGCCGCGCCTACGCAAAAATTGTCAAAGAACGCTTTGGCGCCAAGGATCCGGCATCCATGCGCCTGCGTTTCCATTGCCAAACCGCGGCTGCCACGCTGACCAAACCGCAATACAAGATCAACGTGGTGCGCACGGGCCTTCAGGCGCTTGCTGCCGTACTCGGCGGCGCCCAAAGCCTGCACACCAACGGCATGGACGAGGCCTTCGCGATTCCCACTGAAGAGGCCATGAAAATTGCGCTGCGCACCCAGCAGATAATTGCCGAGGAGAGCCGTGTCGGCGACGTCGTCGATCCTCTTGGCGGGTCCTATTTCGTCGAATCGCTCACCAATGACTACGAGAAAAAGATTTTCGAGATTCTCGACGAGGTGGATGAGAAGGGCGGCACCGTCAAGCTCATCAACGATGGCTGGTTCCAGCGCCACATCGCCGACTTCGCCTATGAAACCGCGCTAAAGAAGCAGTCGGGCGAGAATCCGGTGATCGGCGTCAACAAATATGTCGACCCCGACGACGATCCCGACATCGAGACCCACCCCTATGATCCCGAGACGGCCGAGCGTCAACTGGCGCGGCTCAATCGGGTGAGGAGCGAACGCGACGACGCCAAATTGAACAGCCTGCTCGAACGCTTCAAGGCCCAGGCAAAGGATGATTCGCAAAATTTGATGCCGATCACCATCGAACTGGTGGAGGCCGGCGCCAGCATGGGCGACATCATCGAAGCCGGCCGTGAGGTTTGGGGGACCTATCAGGAAAGCCCAGTTTTTTAGGGCCCCATTGTAAAGCGCGGGGAGGCCGCCAGGGCATGAGGGAAACACTGCGCAGCTACGTCAAGCCGTGGGAACTTGATGCGGTTGACCACTTCACGGTTGCCTTTTATTGCCGGGCGGTCAGTTCCGCGACCATGCGGCTGCTGGTCGAACTTGGCTGGGAACTGCGCGATCCAGACCTGCCGTGGACGAAAAGCTGCTGGACGCGGTTTTTCAAGGAATTGCAGGGGGGCGACGCTTATCACGTGCTCTCTGGCGTGATCGAGGCCGGCGACGAAGAGATCGTGCTCGGCCACAAACTCATCAATTCCGAGCACGACGAGCTGTGCACCACATTCGT